>Ga0193726_1000204_pt1 | contig 82003 bp, 71 predicted proteins | sample H2c1metaG_FD_144928 | JGI IMG/M metagenome (GOLD analysis project Ga0193726, IMG submission 144928) | Soil microbial communities from a riparian zone of the East river system, Colorado, United States - H2c1 | ecosystem: Environmental > Terrestrial > Soil > Riparian zone | place: USA: East River... | reverse complement strand
TGCGTCAATTCCGCAAAACCGCTCGCCGGCAACTTGAAGCGGGCGCGCGCCACCGTCAAACCGCGCGCATCGAGGACCACCGATTCCAGAGGCAGCCCGGCCAGGTCTTTCGACCAGTCAGCCGTCTTGACGATCACGCCCACATGAATGCTATCTCCGGGGCGATAGATGCCGCGGTCCGAAAAGAGGAACGCGGTCAGCTGGTTCGTGGTGCGGGCGCTGCGTACTCCGCCGATGTCGAAACGTGAATAGTCCAGATTGCGGTCGCCGCGATTGAGCGGCAGGAAAGACAGGTCGCCGCCCTTTCTGACCTGCACCAGCAGCGGCGTGCGCTCGCGGGTGAGATCGTCGAGTTTCGAGAAGTGCGCCCGCCCCTGCGCATCGCTCGGTTGCGCAAACAGCGTGGTGCCGTTTTTGGCGATGATCTCAACGCTCGCGTCAGCGACCGGCAATCCCGTTGCGATCGATTGCACGAACACGTCCTGTGTACCGTCGACCGACCTCTTCATCAGAATCCCTAGGTCGGTGACGAGGACCAGTCGCTTGTCGATCAGGCCGCCGGCCGCATAGTCGGGCGCTTCGTCCGCTTGAGCGGCGTCCGCTCCGGCCTCATCCGCTTCCTCCTCGGCACGCGGTGAAGCCGCGCCCGGCTGCCGCGCGCGCGCTTGGCGGGCGGCGGCGGCTCGCCGCTGCGCGGCGTCGATTCTGGGGTCGTATCCTTGGACGGTCAGCAGAAAAATGCCGCGCCGTTCGGTTGCCCCGCTCTTGAGATAGTCGCCCAGATCGATAGTCTCATAGTGCGCCTGGCCATGCGCCTGACGGCTCAGCGGTATCTTGCGTTCGAAGCGCTCGGTCAGGTTGTCGGGGCTGAAGCTGCCGTAGAAACTGGGGCTGGCAAAGTCGCCGTTGGATTGCGACACCCAGTGCTGCAGCTGCGCCGGCAGCAGGCGCGCGACCTCGACCCGCACTCCGGGCAGATCGCGCACCAGCGCCACCACCTTGTGTTCACCCGACAGGGCAAGCAGGCTGCCCTGCGACAGGATCTTCAGCTCCGCGGGAAACGGCGGCACCTGCACGATGAAGCGCTCGGTGCGCGGCGACAAGTAGCCGCCGAAAGAGCGCAAGTCCTTCTCGACCTGCACCAACATGAACCGGCCCACGTCGGCTCGAAAGCGAAAGCTGTGACTCTCGACAAATTCCCGCTCGGCCGGGATCTGCTCCAGATTGAGCGGCTCAGCCCGTTGCAGCACCTCGCCGGTCACCTCTGTCGCGGAGTACCAGGGGTAGGGCTTCTCTTCGCTGCCCGCCGCCGGCACGATGTCGTGCGCCGGACGCACGGTGGGAAGCACCCACACCTTGAGCGCCTGCGCCACCTCCCGTTCGCCGGTTGCGGCCGACAGGTTCAGCAACAGAATCTGTTCGGGCTCGTTGCGTTCATTGCTGACGACCACGGGCTCGGCGCCGATGACCGACAGACTAAAGAGTCCGGGTATGGATGTCCCAGCCGTCAGCGGCGTCTGAGTTCTATTGCCGCCGCGCGCCGCGCGAATCCCGGCGTCGATGTGAACCTCGAGCGCGGTGGGGTTCTTCGGGATCGCCACGCTCGCCGAATGAATCGATGCATTGAGTTTCCACTTGTCGTAGACCACCGTGAAGGGCGTGGTTTCGCGCCCTAGGCCAAACACGCCGGTTTTTTGCCCGGCAAGGCGCACTTCGATGCGCCGTTCGAATTCGGCCGGATCGACAGGATGCGTGAATTGCACGTCGAACACGCCCATCTTCATGGCGGGATTGACCGGGTCTTGATAGAACTGGGCCGCCGTGACCTTGGCCGAAAAGCTCGCCGTCGAGAATTGAAAGTCATAGTCCTTCAGGCGGATTTGCGGGGCGAGCACCGCCTTGTCGAGGACGACCCGGTAGGTCTGCCCGATGGGCCAGTCATCCTGCACACGAAACTCCAGGACCCGATCGTCCAACCAGCGCCAGGTGCCGGGGAGCTGTGGCTGCAGGTTCACCCCGGTCGGCAGCGGCTTGCCCGCCAGGGCCAGCGATGCGGCCGACCGGTCGAAGCGAACAATCAGGGGATCAGGTTTCGCCTTGTCATCTTCGATACGCGTGCGGCCGGGCGCCGTGAGGGAAAAGCCGGCAAGTTCCGGCTTCGGCAGCAATTGATACCAGCGCCACGCCGCGTGCCCGCCGATGGTCACGGCCAGCAGGCCAAGGAGCACGGCGACGCTGCCGCGGGGATGGCGGTGCGCCAGGCTCGATCCGGATCGGCGCAGGGCCGCGGCGCGCTTAAGGGTCCACTGCAGCCAGCGCGGCGCCTCCCAGACCCAGGCGCCGAATACCGACTGCACCAACCACACCCAAGTCTTCCAAAGCCGCCCGATTGCAAGTCCGAGCGCCGCCCAACGCGAATTTGCCACTGACTCCCCCTCTCCCAAGCTTCAGGGATTCACCGCTCGTACAAGACTATCAGCGCCGACCCGCGGTTGAGGTGGGCAATCGTGGCAATCCGCCGCTCAATTGTGGCACGCGATCCCGCCACTGCATCCAAAATCGCCGCTGCAACGAAATAGCTCAAGCAGCGGCGAACGCTGACCGCATGGAGAAGAGCCATCAAGACGATCGGGGTGATTGCGGTGTTCGCCGCCGCCGCACTGCGCCTTGCGCAAGCGGCCGATATCGATTCCGGTCTCGACCCCATCACCGTCATCGCCACCGGCATGAGCACGATGAGTGCCGCGTCGGCCGGCGATGTGAGCCGCGAGCAATTGCTGAGTCAGCCCTTATTGAGGCCTGCCGCCGTGCTCGAAAATGTTCCCGGGCTGATCGTCACGCAACATTCGGGCGAGGGCAAAGCCAATCAGTACTTCTTGCGTGCCTTCAATTTGGATCATGGCACCGATTTGTCGCTCGACGTGGACAACATGCCGGTGAACATGCCGACCCATGCCCACGGACAGGGCTATGCGGATTTGAATTTCTTGATTCCGCAGCTGGCCGCGGACCTGCATTACAAAAAGGGGCCGTACTATGCCGATGAGGGGGACTTCGCGACGGCCGGTACGGCGCGCATCGGCCTCGTGAGTGACCTGCCGACTACGATGACGCTTGAAGATGGGCAGGACGGATATCGCCGCGCGCTGGCCTTAGGTTCAGCCGCGGTCGGCGGCGGCACCGTGCTCGGCGCCGGTGAGCTCTATCACAACGATGGTCCCTTCGACATTCCGGACGATTACAACCGCCTGAACGGCGTATTGCGCTACCTCCGCGGCGATGACCGGGATTTCTACACCGTGACGGCGATGGCCTATTCGGGCAGATGGACGTCGACGGATCAAATACCGGAGCGCGCCATCGCCGACGGGGGGATCGGTCGGTTCGGCAGCCTGAACTCGACCGACGGCGGCGAATCGAGCCGCTCCAGCCTCTCGTTCAACCGCGTGAAGCGCACTGACGCCGACCTGGTGCAATGGTCGGCGTATGTGATCCGCTACAAGCTCGATCTTTGGTCGACCTTCACGTATTACTTGAGAGATCCGGTGCACGGCGATCAGATTCTGCAACACGATGATCGGGTGGTGTACGGCGTCAAAGGCTCCAAGACCTGGTTTGCCGATTTTTTCGGTCTTCGCATGACCAATGTCATCGGCGTTCAAACGCGGCTCGACGACATTCGCGATGTCGGAATATTCCCGAGCGATCGACGCCAGATCATCGGTACCACGCAAAATGCCGGCGTCATGGAATCAAGCGGCGCGCTGTTCGCGGAGAACGGCATCCAATGGACTGAAAAGCTGCGCGTCGTCCTCGGGGTGCGCGAGGATCAGTTCAATGTCGACGTCAAGGACAAGATGTTGAACGCCGACGGCAGCTGCAGCATCGCCAGCGACCCGGAGGGCTGCGTCACCGGCAACAAGCGCGCCTCGATTGTCAGCCCCAAGCTCGGCCTGGCGCTCGGCCCCTGGGCCGATACCACGCTGTTCGTCAATGCCGGTGCCGGATATCACAGCAACGATGCCCGGGGAGTGACTCGCAGCGGCCAGAATCCCAAGGTCAGTCCCGTGACGCCGTTGACGCGCGCGACCAGTGCCGAGGTTGGGGTCTCAACCCGCATCATGTCGGGCTGGGAGAGTTCGCTCGACGTCTTCGAGCTGAAGCTGAAATCGGAGCTGGTGTTCGATGGCGACGCCGGCGTGACCGTGCCGAGCGGCTCGAGTACCCGCACCGGAATCGAATGGGGCAATACCTATCACATCAACGCCTGGCTGACGGCGGAGTTGAATACGGCCGTCACCAAGGCACGCTTCGACAAGGACGCAGTGGCGGATGATCTCGGCTGCAGTGATGCCGCGGCGAGTCATCCGTGCGCCGTTCCCATTGCCATTGTCGGACGCTTTATTCCGAACAGTCCGGCCAACGTCGTCGATGCGGCACTCACCGCTCATTGTCCATCCGGATGGTTTGGTTCAGTGCATGCAAGGCATGTCGGCGAATCACCCCTGGTCGAGGATGACAGCGCCAGGTCGCCGGCGTATACCACCGTCGACGCACAGCTGGGATTTCAATCGGACAAACACTGGCGGCTCGCCGTCGACATGTTCAATGTCGCCGGGGTGAAGTGGAACGACATCGAGTACTACTATGTGTCGCGGCTGGCGGGCGAGGCGGCGGCGCGGGCGGATTATGTGGTGCATCCCGGCGTGCCGCGCACTGTTCGCGCACGCTTTCAATACCGGTTCTAGATTCCCATGCTATTTTAGACGCGACGTGCGTAAAGCGAATCGTCCGCCTTGGAGTTTGGGCTTCATCGCCTTGATTCCCCTGGTCCTCATCGGTCTCCCCCTACGGAACGCGGGCGCCGTCGAGAGCAAGAGCTTTGTCGTCAACTATTTCTATCCGGCCACGTACTACGGCGACGACACCTGCCCCAAGGGCCTGAACCCCCTGCCCGACGTGTTCTTCAAGCGGGACTTGAAGATCCTGGGACTGCCGCAGGCCGAGGTCGATGCCATGTTCGACAAGGACTACAACAACCAAAATGGCAAGCCGACGACCAATTGGGTGACGGTCGCCGCGACCCGGGGCAACGGCAAGGATAATGTCTACTTGCATCCGACCACGGTGCCCGACGCGCATTTGATGCCGGCGGTCGGCCGTTACGGATACGGCTTCAATCTCGGCGGGACTCAGCTCTCCCCCGACTCGTACGAAGATCCGGAAACGCATGAAAAGGGCGTTGACAATCAGCTGTTTCGCGCCATCGGCTGCATCCCCGCGTACAAGGGCTCGCCCCCGCCCCAGCCGCCGCTCGAACCTGAGTATCGTTGGGATACCACCCGGGTGGCGATGGGCGCCTGGCTCATCACGATCAGCGGCGACAATTTGAGCAGAGACGGCGATGTGACGGTGACATTCGAGAACTCCATCGATCCGGCCACCGCGCGCGATGCCAACGCGCAACTCCAGCGCGATATGACTTTTCGCGTCCTCGCAAGACCGGCATCGCACAATGTGCTGCATGGCGTGATCAAGGACGGCCTGATCACCACCGACGCGGCCACGATCATCATGACATGCGATTCCTACATTCAGCCGATTTTCGAATTTCGCGACGCACGTATCCGCCTGCGGCTGAATTCCACGGGCCGGCTGGGCGGGGTCCTCGGCGGCTACCAACCCTGGTATCCCCTCTACTGGAGTCACGCCAAAATCGGCTACATCGACGAGCGCGGCTTCGGCGTCGACACACCTGCGCTCTACTATGCACTGCGCCGCAATGCCGACGCCTACCCCGACCCCAAAACCGGCGAGAACACCGCGATTTCTGCCGCCTACCGGATCGATGCGGTTCCCGCCTTCATCGTGCGGCTTGACGAGGCGCAGGATTCCGGCCGCCAAGCCGTCCTCGACCCTGCGATCACGGGCGCGGGTCAGCTTTGCGCAACGCTGACCGACTGCGCCCGATCGGCGGCATCGGCATTGGCCCGCAGCCTGCACGCCGGCGAGCCGGCATCGCCCGGCGGTCCACCCATCGCCCGGCGCCTGCGGCCCGACCAGTACCGGCGCGTGATCGCGGATGTCTTCGGCCCGACCATCAAGATCGAAGGTCGATTTGAGCCGGATGTGCGCGACGACGGCTTGTTCGCGGTGGGCGTTGGCCATGTCGGCGTCACCTCAGCCGGCATGGAGCAATATGACGCCATGGCGCGGGGGATCGCGGCGCAAGTGGTCAGCGAGGAGCGCCGCGATACCCTGATTCCCTGCCACCCTAAGTCTGCGGCGGCGCCGGACGACGCCTGCGCGGCCCAGTTCTTCGCCAAGGCAGGTCCCCTGCTCTATCGGCGGCCCTTGACCCGGAGCGAGCTCGATTCGAGCGTCGCGCTCGCGAGAATCGCGGCGCAGACCTTGAAGAATTTTTACCTGGGGCTTCAGATGAGTCTCGCCGGCCTGCTGGAGTCGCCGCCGTTTCTGTTTCGTCAAGAAGTGGTTGAACCCGATCCGACTCATCCCGGCAACTACCGGCTGGACGCCTATAGCAAGGCGTCGCAACTGAGCTTTTTCCTGTGGAACTCGGGACCCGATGCCCGACTGATGATGGCTGCGCAGCGCGGCAAGCTCGACACAGCGGTGGGTCTGGCCGGCGAAGTGGACCGGATGCTGAACTCGCCGCGCCTCGAAGCCGGGGTGCGTGCATTGTTCACCGACCTGCTGCAATTCGATCTGTTCGACACTCTCGCCAAGGATGCGAAAATCTATCCCAAGTGGACGGCCAAGGTGGCGCAGGACGCCCAGGAGCAGACGCTGCGCAGCATCGTTGATTTAGTGCTCACCCAGAAAGGCGACTACCGCGACCTTTTCACGAACCGTAAGACCTTTCTCACCCCTCTGCTGGGATCGCTCTATGGCGTGCCGGTGGCCCCCGGCCTCGGCGGCGAACAGCAGCCCTACGAATTTCCCGAAGGGGATCTGCGGGCAGGGCTGCATGCGCAGGCGAGTTTCGTCGCGCTGCATTCGCACGAGGGATTGAGCTCCCCGACGCTCCGCGGCAAGGCGCTGCGCGAGCTGCTGCTGTGCGAACCGGTGCCGGCGCCCCCGGGAAATGTCAATTTCGCCGCGGCCCAGGACACTCACAATCCCGATTTCAAGACCATGCGGGCCCGCCTCACCGCGCATCGCACGGATCCAACCTGCGCCGGCTGTCACAAGTTGATGGATCCGATGGGCTTGGCCCTGGAGAACTTCGATTCAGATGCAGGCTATCGCACGTTGGAGAACGGGCAGCTCATCGACACCCACGGCGAGCTCGATGGAATTGAATTCACCGATGCCGCGGGGCTTGGCCGCGCTTTGCACGACAATCCGGCGACCGGCCCCTGTTTCGTGCGGCGGCTCTACTCTTATGCGACCGGGCGTGCGGTCGTACGGCGCGACATGGCGTGGGTGAGGTACCTTGAGAAGACATTCGCCGCAGATGGCTATCGTCCCCCCAATCTGATGCGGCGCATTGCAGCGAGTGAGAATTTTTACCGGGTCAGCGTGCCGGCTCCGATACTGGCATCGAGCGGCGCATCGATGGAGGACACTGCGAAATGAATGGCGTTCTGAAACTGAGCCGCCGGCGCGTCTTGCGCGGCATGATGGGCGGCGCCGCCATCACGGTGGGCCTGCCGCTGCTCGATTGCTTCCTCGACCCGAACGGCACGGCGTTGGCCGCCGGCGGCGCGGCGCTTCCAGTGTGTTTCGGCACCTGGTTCTATGGATGCGGCCTCAATCCCGGACGCTGGGAACCTAAGACGGTGGGACCGAATTATGAATTCGGCGTCGAACTTCAATCGCTCGCCGCGTTCCGGAACAAGATCAACGTCTACAGCCAGATGTCGGCCCTGCTCGATGGCCGGCCGCGCGGCGCCCATACCGTCGGTCCCGCCGTGATCCTCCAGGGCATTACACCGCCGACCCTGGATCATGCCTTCAATCCCGAGCCCAGCATCGACGTGTCGATTGCGGAGGTCATCGGCAGGCGCAACCGCTTCCGCTCGCTCGAAGTATCCTGCACCGGAAATCCGAACAGCACGCACAGCAAGCGCGCGGGCAGTGCAATGAATCCGGCGGAGGTGTCGCCGCTGACGCTTTACACGCGAGTTTTCGGATCGGACTTCAAAGACCCGAATGCGGCCGATTTCACGCCGGACGCCGCGGTCATGGCCCGCCGCAGTGTGTTGTCGGCGGTCAGCGAGCAGACCAAAAGCCTCATGAATCAGCTCGGAGCGGCGGACCGGGCGCATCTGGATCAATATTTCACCTCGCTGCGCGAACTCGAACAGCAGCTCGACTTGCAGCTGCAAAAGCCGGCGCCGCTCGCCGCGTGCGTCGTCCCGGCCGCGCCGGACGGCACGCCCGTCGGCACCGAGGTGGCGCAGGTCAGAACCAATCATCGCCTGTTCGCCAAACTCCTGGCTCACGCCCTGGCCTGCGATCAGACCCGGGTGTTCAACGTCATGCTGACGGACGGATTGTCGCAGCTGCGTTTTGCGGGGGAGGCGAATACCCAGCACCTCTTCACCCATGAAGATCCCATCGATGAGAAGCTTGGCTATCAACCCAACGTGGTCAGGTTTGTGCCAACGGTGTTGGAGAATCTAACGGTGCTGCTCACCGAGCTGGACGCCATCCGCGAGGGCGATCGAACGCTGCTCGACCGGATGTTGGTGCTTGCCTACACGGATTCGGGTTATGCCAAGAACCACACCAGCGACAATATCCCGATGCTGACGGCGGGCAGCGCCGGCGGCCGCATCAAGACCGGCATCCACTATGCGGCAGCCAAGGGTGACCCGGTCACGCGCGTGTCGCTGACGGTCCAACAGGCCCTCGGCCTTCCGGTCGACACCTTCGGCACCGAGTCCAACAAGACCTCGAAGACCATCACTGAAGTGATGGCTTAGCCCCGCCTCCGGATGTTCACGCGATATCCACGCAAAGCACTGTGGGTGGGGACGGCGTGGGTCGCCCTGCTGGCGGCGGCGCGCTTTTATGGTCCGCCGCCCCCGAATTCACCCGCCGCTGCACAAACGTCGGTGCCGCTCGCCACACCTCCGGGGATCACTTTGCAGCTGCGCACGAGCGACGTTAGGGTGCGCGTCGCAACCGCCGAGGCGCTGGTGATCGCCGATGCACGCGGCATGTCCCTGTACACCTACGATCAGGATACTTCGCGCAGCGCCTCCTGCGCGGACCAATGTGCCGCGTCGTGGCCTGCCGCCATTGCCGAGCGCACCTCGAGACCGGATGACGACTGGTCGTTGCTCGGCCGCGCGGACGGAACCCGGCAGTGGCGTTACCGCGGCGCGCCGCTGTACCGCTTCGTTGAGGACAAGGCCATCGGCGAGGCGGCCGGCGATGGCGGCGGCGGCGGCGCCTGGCATGTTGCCGTGTTTCGGCCGGAAGCCGGCATGGTGGCGCCGGACGGGATCGCGGTGCGCGAAATCGCCGACGCCGGCGGCGTCGGCCTGGTCGATGCGTCGGGGTTGACGCTTTACCTGCTCGACGGCAGCGCAACGGACGCCAACGCATCGCGCTGGATTCCCCTCGAAGCGCCTGAGATCGCCAATCCGGTGGGTCACTTTTCCACGCTCGCGCGCGAGGACGGCATCACTCAATGGGCGTATCAGGGCAAGCCTCTCTACAAGTTCAACGCCGATCAGCAGCCCGGCGATATCAACGGCGCCGGCATCGATTCGCGATTTCACGTGGCCTTGACCTTGCGATTTTTTTTGCCTGCAGGCGTGACCATCCGCCCACACCTTGAGCTCGGTAATATTCTCACGACTGACCGCGGCGCGACGCTGTATCAACGCGACCGGGTCACGGGACAGGAGCTGCATCCATTTCGCATGGATCACGGGTCGCCCGCGCTCGGCCGTGCGCTCGGCACCGCCACTTGTGATGCGGTCTGCGCGAAAGCATGGCCGCCATTGGCCGCGCCCGAGGACGCGGTTTCCTCCGGGTATTGGGAGGTGCTCAAGCGGACGGATGGGACCCGGCAGTGGTCGTACAAGGGATTTGCCCTGTACACCTACGCGGGGGACAAGCCGGGCGAAACCGGTGGCAACGGTATTTACACGCTGGCACAGGTCGGCGGCAGCGGCATCGATCCCAATCTCTTCGTCGGCGGCACTGCCTCAGGTCTCGGCGTCAGCGCCCTGTTCTGGCATGCGGTAGTGCCGTAGTCGATGCGCCGGCAGTTTGAGTTACGAATGCTTCTCGCCAGTCTTGGCGCCGCATTGATCCTTGCAGCGCCGGGCGGCGTCCACGCGGCAGGTACTGGGCAACCTGCGGATGGCGGCCAATCGATCGTCGACCAGGGCCGTTATCTTGCAACGGCCGGTGATTGCATTTCGTGCCACTCGCGGCCGGGCGGTCCGGCATTTTCCGGCGGCCGTGCGCTCAATACGCCGTTCGGCGTGATCTATTCGGCGAACATCACACCGGACGCCAACACCGGGATCGGCGCCTGGTCGGAGCAGCAATTCGAGCGTGCGCTGCGTTCGGGAGTCGCCGCTGATGGAACCCACCTCTATCCGGCGTTTCCCTACACCGCCTACACCAAGGTTTCGGATCAAGACGTGCACGCGATCTACGTTTACCTGCGGACCCTGAAGCCGGTCAACTACGCGCCCCCGCAAAACAAAATGTCATTTCCGTTCTCCCTGCGCGCCTTGCTCGCCGGCTGGAAGGCGATGTTTCTTGACGCGGGCCGCTACGTCCCGGACCCGTCGCGATCGGACGAATGGAACCGCGGCGCCTATTTGACGCAGGGCCTCGGTCACTGCGGCGCCTGTCATACGCCGCGAAACGTCTTCGGCGCTGAGCGCGGCTCTCAGGCATTCACCGGAGCGGACTACCTGGACGACATCAACGACGAAGTCGTGGACAGCAGAATCACTCCCATGGACGAGATCACGGTGCGCACCTGGTCATCGGCCAACTTGACGCAGGCGCCCAGCGGTTTGGGCGCCTGGTCGGTAGAGGCGATCGCTCAATATCTCAAAACCGGCCACAGTGCCCGCGCGGCCGCATTCGGTCCGATGAGCGAAGTGGTCGCCAACAGCACCAGCCATTTGACCGACCGGGACATTCACGCGATCGCGGTTTATCTCAAGAGCCTCGCTCCCGCGACGCAGAACGCGCCCGGCAAAGCCTCGGCGCAGACTCTCAAGGCAGGCGCGATTGTATACACGACGCGCTGCGCCGATTGCCATTTGCCGAGCGGCCTCGGAGTGCCTCGCGGGCCGGAGGCGGATGCGTCAAAGACGGCGCCCCCGCTCGCGGGCAGCGCGGCGTTGCAGGCGCCCAATCCTGCAACGCTCATCAATGTCATTTTGTATGGCGCGCACGAGGCCGTGCTCACCGACGGCTCTTGGCCCAAGATGAGCGGTTTCGAACTCAGCGTCGGCCTGGACGACGAACAAATTGCGGCTCTGTGCACCTACCTCAGGTCGAGCTGGGGCAATCAGGCGGGCACGGTGGACGCCGCCGCAGTCGCCAAACAACATTGACCGCACTCGAGGGGGAGAAGTATGCAAACCAAAACGGCGTTGACTGCGATGCTGGCATGGCTCGTCGGCTCGCACATCGCAGTCGCGTCCGACTGCGGCAATTTCTTCGGTCAGCACTGTCGGGTCGATTTGTCGACGGGCGTGCACATGAGTTACTTCGAGCTGGGCTCATCGGCCGGCGAAACGCTGATCCTGCTGCACACCGACACGACCAGCGCGCTCGAGTGGGCGTGGACCGCCGACGCGCTGTTGAGCATGGACTCCAACCTTCACCTGTACGCCCTCGACCAGCGCGGCTCGGGGGCAACCGACCTTCCGGCCACCGAGCGCTGTTGGTCGACGCCGAATCTTTGCATCACCCGCGGCGATCTTGCCGACGATCTGCTGGCGTTCATGAATGCAAAGAAGATCGGCAAGGCCACCCTGGTGGGACACGCCATGGGTGCGGGGGCCGCACGGCTGCTCGCGCTCAATCACCCGAAGCGCGTGGTGCGGCTGATTCTCTCCGGTACCAGCGGCCCGCCTCAGACCGACGCTGCGCCGGCCACCCCGGCCTGGTTAGAGTCGCTCGGTTGGCGGAAGATGCTGGAGGCAAAAGGCGTGCAATGGCCGCAAGGCGCGCTGCACCTACGTCCCCTCGATATCGACCCCGATGCGGTGGGCAATATCACGCGGCATTGGGACATATCGGCAATCGCCGCGCCGGAAGTGGTCGCCGCCATTGCCGCACAAACCGCCGGCGAATCGCTGGCGAGCTGGGGAGTCCTCGATCCGACGCCGGTGCCGCGCGCGCCTCCCGACAGGCTGGATACTCTGTCGGTGCCGACGCTGGTGCTGTGGGGAAGCGAAGATGCCGGCCTCAACAAGGCCTCGCAGGAACGATTGATCGAGGTGCTGCGGCGTGCGAGCAGGACCCGGAAGGGAATGTACTTCTACTGGAAGCAATATGGCGTGCGGCCGCCGCCGGCATCCGGCGACAAGCATCGGGCTGACGACATCGGCCACAATTTATCATGGGAGGCGCCGCGCCAGCTGGCCGCGGACATCGATAGCTTCATTCGCAGCGGAGCACCGACGCGCGATCTCTACAGGACCGACGCGCCCGCCGACATTCACAAGATCATTGTCGAACCCGGGAAGGCGGTCATCGTGTCATCGAGGCCCTGATGCGCCGCTGCGGCAAGCTCACGTCGCACGCAGCGCGGTGGTGACCGAGACCCGGCCCGCGCGCAGCCCCGGCAACAGGCCGCCCAACAAACCCATGCCCAGCGCCCACACGATGCCGGTCACCGCCAGTGACGGGGTTACCGCCAGTTGAAAACTGTAGCCGAAGGGGCTGGCGGATAAACCATTGAATAGAACCCAGGCCAAGGCGCCGCCCAGCAGTGCCCCGGGCAATGCCAACAATATCGACTCAACCAAGATGGAGACCACGACGGCGGCGGAACCGAAGCCGATGGCCCGCAAGGTGGCCAGCTCGCGGCGCCGTGAATCCACGATGGCATAGAGAGAGTTGACGGCACCCAGCGTCGCGCCGATGGCCATGATGGTGCCGACGAAGTAGCTGACGAAATTCAAGATGGCGTTCAATTGTTTGAAACCATCCTCGACCACGTCGCTTTCGTGTTGCACGTCGAGATGCAGCGTCGGATCGGCCCGGACGGCAGCGCGAAAAGCATCGAAGTCCGCCGCAGGCTGCAGCATCACCGCCGCCGATGAGTAGGTATTGCGGGTGAATGCCGACAGGATGCTGTCGACGTCGGCGTAGACGACGCATTGCTGCCCCTGTCCCTGATCGAAATGGCCGACAATGGTCCAATCCATGCCGTGAATCAGGCGGCGATCGCCGCTGCCGAAGCCCGTGAATTGGCGGGTGCAGGGGTTGCTGGCGATGAGCTCATGCAAACCGGGCTGAAACATGCGGCCGTCCGTGAAGCGCAGCTCGGGTTGAAATTGCGGCAGGGTCTGGTTGATTCCGAGCAGCGGGAAGAAGATCCGGGCGCCGGTTCCGCGCCGGTGTCCTTCAATGACGACCAGGGACTCGAGGACGACAATGGGCTCGCCCTGGCTCCCCTTGCGTATTCCCGGCAAGCCGAGGATGGCGGCGGCTTCAGCTCGGGTGATGCTGCTCTGCCCAAACCGCGACCCCGTGGTGGTGAGAATGACGTGGTCGGCGCGCACGTCGCCCATCTCCTGGCGGCGCGCGCCGGTGCCCATGGCAAGCATTGATACCAAGACGCCGACCGCGCAAGCGACGCCGATGATGATCGTCAGCACCGATGCCGTCCGTTCAGGCATCCCCGACAGGTTCACCCGCAGGATCGCAAGAAATTGCCGGATGAAGTTCATGAGCACACTAGCGCCCGGCCAGCGCCGCGGCGATGTTCAGCCGGGCGGCGAGCGCCGCGGGGATCCAGGCGCTGATCGTCGCCGCCAATACGGCGGATGCCAGGCCCACCGCGACCACGACCATGGGCATCGACAGGCCCGGCACGATCATTGAAGCAAACGGGAACGCCACCAGTGCCAGCAGCAGTCCGCACGCCGCGGCCGCAATGAACACGGCCATGGCCTCCGCGAGGATGAATAGAAACACGGTAAGATCGGTGAAGCCCAGCGTCTTGAGAACCGCGAGTTCCGGCCTGCGCTCCCGGATCGATTGCATCATCATCGTGGCGGTGGCAAACAGTAGTGCCACGAGCACCGCACTCACAATCGCCCGGATCAGGAAATTGAGGTCGCCTATCGACTGCATCTCGGACTGGACCAATTCGCGCAAAGACTCCGTTTGCGTTTCACTCCCGGAATTCGCAAAGCGCCGATCGATTGTATCGGCCACCGTCGCCGCCCGTGTTGGATCCGCGATCGCGACGTTGAAATGCTTGACGGTGCCCTTTCCGGCGGCGCGGGCTTCGTTGAAGTAGTCGAAGTTGACGATGATGGTATCGATCCCGCCGCCGACGTCGCTGTCGTCGTAGGTACCCACCACATCGAACGCCCAGTCCGTCGAACCGTTCACTTGTGCGGTGTCCGACTTCAGGGGAAAGTGATCGCCGATCTTCAAGCCGTACTTCTTCGTCAGCCCCGTCCTGATCAGCGCTCCGGTGCGTGTGCTGCGGAACGCCGCCACGTACTCGGGTGCTATGGTGTAGGTGAACGCCGATACCCAGCCCTCGTCGGGCCGTATGGCGACGACGCCGAGCTTCTGACTGGGATTTTGATAAATGGCCCCGAACAGCTCCACCGGGGCGACAAGTCTCACGCCCGGTACCGATTTGATCTGCTCGAGCATGCTCAACGGCAGGGGATCCATCAGACCGATGGCGCCGTGCACGAGCAGCAGATCGGCGCGGGTTGCGTCGATGAGGTGTTCAACCCCTGTTTTCAGGCCCTGCAGCACGCCGAACAGAGCAAAGGCAACGCAGACCTGCAAAAAGATCAGGATGGCGCGTCCAGGCTTGCGCCAGATTCCGGACCAAATGAGCGGCAGAAATTTCATTGCGCTGACCCGGACCGTGTACCGATGCGCCAATGTTAGCACCGAAGCTTCTGAGGTAGGATGGGCGCCTGATCCGCGCGGTGATTCTCATGCCTATCGTCGTTATGGGTGTCTCCGGCTCCGGCAAGAGCACCGTGGGTGAATTGTTGGCCGCCAAACTCGGCGTACCGTTCGTCGACGGCGATCAACTGCATCCCTTGTCCAACAAACGCAAGATGGCGGCGGGAATTGCGCTGGACGATGCCGATCGCGCGCCGTGGCTGGACGCCGTCGGGACGGTTCTCATGCACGGACCCGTCGTCGTGGCATGCTCGGCCTTGAAACGCCGCTACCGCGACCGTTTAAGAAGTGCGGCGCCGGCACTTCGATTCATTTATCTCACCGGACCGCACGCGCTGCTCGCGCAGCGGCTCGCTGCGCGCGCGCATGAGTTCATGCCCCAGAGCATGCTCGGATCGCAGCTGGCGACTCTCGAGCCGCCGGACGCAGACGAGATTGCGCTCACCGTCGACGTCGAAGCCTCTCCCGAAGGAATCGTTGAACGAGCGGCCGAATGGCTTCGCGGCGCGGCGCGCCCCTCGATCCCGCAACGCTAAGTGTTGTTCGACGTGTGGTCGCCGGCCCATCGGGCCGGCCGCAGCTTGACGAACGTAGGTCCGGCCACGTAGCCTCAATGCGAAATGTATTTCGCTATGCGAATATCCCAGTGATTCATGGTCGGCGACATATGCCCGGCATCGCGCCCGCGCCGCCTCGGGATTTTTATGTCGACCGCGACGGCGTGCGTCTGCGCTATCGCGATGAGGGTGCCGGCTTCGCCGTGGTATTCCTGCACGGATGGGCGCTTGATCTGGATATATGGGAGCCGCAAGCCGCCGCGCTGCGCGCCGGCTATCGCGTCATTCGGCTGGATCGGCGCGGCTTCGGATCATCGACCGGCGTTCCGTCACTGGTTGATGATGCCGCGGATCTGCAGGCATTGTGCCGGCACTTGCAGCTGCAGCGCATCGCGCTCGTCGGCATGTCGCAAGGCGCGCGGGTTGCATTGCACACGGCCAGTGTTGCGCCTGCGATGGTTGCCTGCCTGGTTCTGGATGGGCCGCCGCGGATTGCCGCAGCCAATGCCAGGCGTGAGCCGCAGGACCTGCCTTATGAGGACTATCGCCGGCTCGCGCAAACCCGCGGCATGAGCGCCTTTCGCCGGGAATGGCTGCGGCATCCCCTCGCGACGCTCGTGACCGACGACGCGGCGGCGCGGGAGTTGCTGGCCCGTATCGTGGCGCGCTATCCCGGCAAGGATCTCATCGATCCCCTGCCCGCCCCCTCCCTGATCACGACTCCGGCCGCGGTTCGATGCATCGTTCCGCCCGTCCTCGTGATCGGGGGCGCGCTCGACATCGACAGCCGCAAGCAAGCCGCGGACGAACTCACGCAGGCACTGCCGCGTGCCGAACGCGCGGAGATTCCCAACGCCGGGCATCTCTGCAACCTCGACAATCCGCAGGCCTATACCTCGGCCCTGCGGAATTTTCTCGAACATTCTATGATCGCGCGAACCCAACTCTGAGGGATACTGACATGGCTAAGATTCTCGTCGTCTACTACAGCAGCTACGGCCACATTGAGATCATGGCGCGGGCTCAGGCCGAGGGAGCCGCGCGGGTGCCCGGAACGGAGGTCATGGTCAAGCGCGTGGCGGAACTGACGCCGCGCGATGTTGCAGCGGCGGCCGGATTTCGGCTCGATCAACCGGCGCCCATCGCGGAACCCGCCGAACTCGCCAACTACGATGCCATTTTGTTCGGCACTCCGACCCGTTTCGGCAACATGGCGGCACAGATGCGCAACTTCCTGGATCAAACCGGACCTCTGTGGGCGACCAACGCCCTGGTCGGAAAGGTCGGCAGCGTGTTTTCCAGCACCGCGAGTCAACACGGCGGTCAGGAGACGACGATCACCTCATTCCACAGCACCTTGCTCCACCACGGAATGATCATCGTCGGACTGCCCTACTCGTGCGAAGGCATCACCACCATGCGCGAAGTCACCGGCGGCACGCCCTATGGCGCGACCTGCGTCACCGGTTCTGGCAGCGAGGCGCGCATGCCGTCGGAATTGGAGCTTCGCATGTGCCGTTTTCAGGGCGAACACGTGGCCCGGATCGCCGGCCGCCTGGTCGCCGGCGGTGCGAGCCGCTCATGAAGCTGCTTCCCACCACCATCGTCGGCAGCTATCCGCAACCGGAGTGGCTCATCGATCGGGCAAAGCTGGCGGGCCGCTTTCCGCCCCGCGTCCGCGCCCGCGAACTGTGGCGCGTGCCGGCGGAATTTCTGCAGGAGGCGCAGGACGACGCCACCATCATGGCGATCAAGGCGCAGGAAGACGCCGGCATCGACATCATTACCGACGGCGAGATGCGGCGCGAAAGCTATTCGAATAGATTTGCGACCGCGCTCGACGGCGTGGATATCGACAATCCCGGCAGCGCTCTTGACCGCAGCGGCCATCCGAATCCGGTGCCGCGAGTCGTCGGCAAGATTCGGCGCCGCCATGCCGTGGAAGTCGATGATGTTCTATTCCTGCGCCGGCACACCGACCGCCGCATCAAGATATCGGTGCCCGGCCCGTTTACCATGGCTCAGCAAGCGCAGATTGATCACTATGGCGGCAGCCGCGAACTTGCCGCCATGGACTACGCCGCGGCCGTTAACGAGGAAATTCGTGATTTGTTCGCCGCCGGCGCCGATGTGGTGCAAATCGACGAGCCTTACATGCAAGCGCGGCCCGAAGAAGCGCGGGCCTGGGGCCAGAAAGCACTGAATCTTGCGCTCGACGGCGTTCGCGGCGTGACGGCGGTGCATATCTGTTTCGGCTATGCCGCGATTATTCACACTCGCCCGAGCGGCTACTCGTTCCTGCCGGAATTGCAGAACTGTTCATGCAATCAAATCTCGATCGAGACTGCGCAATCGAGTCTCGACTGCTCGGTCCTCACCGGGCTGGCCGGGAAGACCATCATGCTCGGGGTGATCGACTTATCCGACATGCAGGTCGAATCTCCTGCCGTCGTCGCAGCGCGCATCCGGCGTGCGCTGCCCTTCGTGAGCGCCGAGAACATCATCGTGTGCACCGATTGCGGCATGAAATATCTGCCGCGGGACATCGCCGCCGGCAAGATGAAAGCCATGGTGGCTGGGGCGGAAATCGTGCGGCGCGAACTTGCGGGCTGAGGGCTAGATGCGTCAACGGCGCCGGCACCTGCCGATGGGTCAACCGCTGGACGTCAACGCCGCGTTGCTTGGCAAGCCAGGGTCACGTGAACGGCTGGCGACCCCCGCGCTCGTGCTGGACCTCGATGTCCTGGAGCGCAACCTCCGTACCATGGCGGATTATTGCCGCGTTCACGGCAGGACCTTGCGGCCGCACGCGAAGACCCACAAGAGCACGCGCATTGCGGCGCTCCAAGCCAAGCACGGCGCCATCGGCATCTGCGCGGCAACCATGCGCGAGGCGGCCGCCATGATCGCATCCGGCGTGCGCGGCGTGCTGGTCACCTCACCAATGGTCGGCGCAGCCAAACTCGACGCCGCGGCGCAGCTTCTCGCGCTCGACAAGAACGTCATGTTCGTGACCGACAGTCTGATCGGCGCCAAGGCGCTGGAGGCAAGACTCAAAAAGTCGCGGCTATCCGCGAAGGTACTCGTTGATATCGATGTCGGCATGCGGCGAACGGGGGTCCCCAACGTCCGCGCCGCGCTCGCATTGGCCCGCTACCTGGACTCGTCCAATCATCTGGAGCTGCTCGGCATTCAGTGCTACTCGGGAATGGTTCAGCACATCGGCAGGTACGCGGACCGGTTAAGAATTTATGGCGCAGAGCTGGCCTTGTTGGAGAGGATACTCGACCAATTCAAGCGCCGGGGACTGCCCACCCAAATCGTTTCTGGCGGCGGCACCGGCACTTTTGATATCGATCGGCAACGCGGATTGTTCACGGAATGTCAGGCGGGTTCCTATGTTTTCATGGACGTTCAATACAATGAGGTTGAGCTGCTGCGGCGCCGCCCGCTGCCGTTTGCAACCGCGCTATTCGTGCAGGCCATGGTGTTGAGCAATAACCACGCGGGTTCGGCCACGGTCGATGCGGGCTTCAAGAGCTTCGCGATGGACGGCCCGGTGCCGTTGGTGCATGCCGGCGCGCCGGCCGGCGCGGCATTCCGATTTTACGGCGACGAATTCGGGATGCTGACTTGGCCGGCCCGATCGACGCGCCTGCCCCTCGCGACAAAAATCGAGTTCATCACCCCGCATTGCGATCCAACCGTCAACCTGCACAATGTCTATCACTGCGTGCGCGGCGATCGGCTGGTGGACATTTGGCCGGTCGACGCCCGCGGCCCCGTCTAACGCCGCACGACGGTTTCCTCATCAAACGTGAGGACTTTGTGAGGGTCGATGAGGGCGGCGGTTTTCCCCGCGTCAGCTGCAGTAGCCTGGCAGCCGTCGAGAAAACCAACCCGTCGATCTTAAGGAGTGAGTCATGAATAGAACAATCATTGGAGCCGCCGTCGTCGCGGCATTGACTATGACCGGTCTATCCGCCCACGCGAGCTGTGTCGATGCTCGGACGGCGGGTCAACAAGGCGCAGTTCACACCATGCCGGATTCGGTGCTGAAGAGCCTCGTGCCCGAGTACGCTGCCCGGGGCGGCCGCGCCGCCGAGAATATCGTGGGTACCTGGCACGTGACCTACACAGTCGAGGGAGCGCCGTTTGCCGAGGCCTTCATTCAATGGCATCGCGATGGAACCGAATGGGAGAACATCAATCTGCCGGTTCTCAGTGGAAACATCTGCATGGGTGAATGGAAAGCGGTTGATGAAACGCATGTCTTCCGCAACCACATCGGCTGGCTGTACACGAACGGGACCCTGACCGGTTACTTTACCGAGACGGAGACCGATCTGGTGTCGCGCGACGGCAGCTCGTATACCGGAACCAACGAACAGAAGATCTTCGATCTGGAAGGCAAATTGCAGGTCGACGTGACCGGTACGTCGAGCGCCAAGCGCATCGCGCCTTAACCGTCGGCAGCCGCCGGCCGCCCGTGCTCTCGTCATCGATTCACTCGATGGCGGGAACACCGGCGGTTCGCGCGCGCGTGAGTTGCGGTCGCCGGTTGGTGTAGAGTCGGCCTGTTCACCTCCCGCCAAGGATTTCCATGCCGACGTTGCCCAGCCGCCGCGACATCATCCGATTGATCGGCGCCGGCGCCGCTGCGGCGCTCGCACGCAGCCTCAGCGCCGCCGACGGCGCAACTCTGTTTCATGAACACTTGTCGGTTGGCTCGGATTTCATGTCGATGTCATGGCGCAGGAAATGCGCTCGGCCGCCAAGGAGGGCGTCGCCTGTATCGTCGATGCGGGCCACCCGGACATGGGCCGGAATTTGCAGTTCCTGAAACAGCTGTCCTTGAATTCCGGGATGCCGATTGTCGCGGGAACCGGATACTACACCCAGCCTTTCTATCCGCCCGCTATCGCCGGCTGGAGCGAGGATGACATCGCGCAGGAACTCATCCGGCAGACCAAGGCCGAACCCATCGGCGCGTTCGGTGAAATCGGAACCTGGGACGCGATGACGCCCGACGAGCGGAAGGTATTCCGCGCAGTCGGCAAGGCGCATCTGGCGACGAATCTGCCCATCTTCACGCACACCAACATGGGCAAGGGCGCGCTCGAGCAGCTTGACGTGCTGGAGTCGGCGGGCGTCAAGCCGGAACGGGTGGCGATCGGTCATCTGGGCGGTCTTACGGATCCCAAGGCCGACGTTCAGAAGGCCATCTGCCGGCGCGGCGCCTTCGTCGGTTTCGACCGTCAGGGGGGACCGGGAGACGTAGACCAGGTGCCCGCCGTCATGGCGCTGATCGAGGCGGGCTACGCCGACAAGCTCTTGTTCTCATCTGATTTCTCGTTCGCCTCTGACCTCGAGCACAGCGGCGGTGCCGGGTATGCGATGACGGTGACGGTATTCGGACCCAAGCTTCGCAAGGCCGGCGTCACGCAGCGCACGCTGCAGGGAATTCTCGTGGACAATCCACGCCGATTGCTGGCATTCATCCCGAAAACGCCCCGCAGCGCCTGAAGGCCGCGGTGCCATGATTTCACTCAACCACCTGCGAAGCGAAAGTAGACTCTCAAGGAAGCCAGCTTCAGATCTTCCGGTGCTACAGTCGCCCGCACGGGCTATCGCGGAGGAATGATAATGAGCGTGCAGGCACCCAACGCCGAACGGCAGATCTGGATCTTCACGCAGATGCTGCGCATCCGCGAGTTCGAAGAGCGCGTGAAGCGCACCTTCACCGAGCACCCTGGCGTGATCCGCGGGCACACGCATCTTGCCGATGGCGCCGAGGCGTCCATCGTCGGCTCGCTGTCCCACTTCCGGGCCGGCGATGCGGCCCTTGCCACCTATCGCTGTCACGGATATCCATTGGCTCTCGGCAGCGATCCGAAGGCCATGATGGCTGAGATCTACGGCCGTGTGGACGGCCTGTGCAAGGGTCTCGGCGGGTCCATGCATCTCACCGACGTGAAGCGAGGGTTCCTCGGCACGTCCGGAATCGTGGGTGCCGGCATTCCCCATGCGGCGGGCGCCGCCTGGGCGGCGCAGATCCGCAAGAAGGGCGAAGTGGTGTTCTGCTTCTTCGGTGACGGTGCGTCGAAACAGGGCGCCTTCCACGAGACGCTCAATATTGCCTCCCTATGGAAGCTGCCGGTGATCTTCGTCATGGAGAACAACGGCTACAACGTCGTGACGACCTCCGAGCAGGAAGACGCCAACGCCGCCAACGGCGAGCCGCTCTCCGTCAAAGCCAAGGCGTTCTCCATGCCGGGCGTCACGGTCGATGGTACCGATCCATTGGCCGTGCACGCGGCCGTCGGCACGGCGGTCGAGCGTGCGCGCGCCGGCGCCGGCCCGACCCTGGTCGAATCGAAGGTCTACCGGCTTTCGGCACACGGCAACATCATCGCCCCGCCCGGGGTGCCGCTGCACTATCCGGAGCACGAGGCGATCACGGTATTCGGCAAGCGCGAGGAGTATGAGGCGGCGTTGCGCGGCGACCCCGTGCCGCGCTTTCGCGGCACCCTGGTCAAGGCCGGGGTATTGAGCGCGGCGAAAGCCGACGAGCTTGCCGCACACGCCGCCAAGGAAATGGGCGAGGCGGTCGACTTCGCCGTCAAGAGTCCCTTCCCCAAGCTCGAGTCCGCACTCGACAACGTCTACGCCTAGCCGGAGCGACCCATGGCACAACTTCCCTTTATCGCCGCCATCGATGCCGGCATTCATCAGGAAATGCGGCGCGACCCCAGCGTCCTGTACTTCGGCCAGAATATGGCGACCACCGAGAATCACGACTTCGTCAAGGCCTACGGCCACGACCGCGTCCGCGTCACGCCGATTTCCGAGACCGCCGAGATCGGTATCGCCATCGGCGCGGCCATGGCGGGCTTGCGTCCGGTGGTTGAGCTCTACATGGCGGAATTCATGCTGGTCGCCATGGATCAAGTCGTCAACGAGGCCCCCCGCTTCCGCTACATGTCGGGCGGACAGGTGAAAGTGCCGCTGGTGCTCAAGGCCGGTTTCGGTTTCGCCTGCGGCTGGGCCGGTCAGCACACTGGGTCGCTGACCGCGCTGTTCATGGGAGTTCCCGGTCTCAAGGTGGTTGTGCCCTCCACCGCGGCCGATGCCAAGGGACTGATGGCCACGGCCATCCGCGACGACAATCCCGTGGTGTTCCTGCACCACTATCTGCTGACTCTCGAATTAGGCGAGGTGCCGGACGGTGAACACCTGGTGCCGTTCGGCAAGGCCGAGGTTCGCCGCGCGGGCGGCGACGTCACCATCGTTGCAACGGGTTGGATGGTGCCGCGCTCGCTGGCTGCCGCCGAGAAGCTCGCCAAGGAAGGGATCCAGGCGGAAGTGATCGACCCGCGCACGGTGGCGCCGCTCGACCTTCAGACCATCCTCAAGTCGGTTGCCAAGACCGGCAGGCTGGTGCTCGTCGATCAGGCGCCGCGCCACGCAACGGTGGGCGGCATTATTGCCGGCGACGTCGCCGAGCATGGATTTTCGTCCTTGAAGGCTCCGATCGTACAAGTCAACGCGCTCGACGCGACGGTGCCCTACAGCGAACCGCTCGAGGCCTATGTGATTCCTGATGAGGAAAGGATCATCGCCGCCGTGCGCAAGGTGCTGCAGGGACGGCGCTGACGGCCGGCGCAGTTACTGCACGCGCCAGTCACGGCCCTCGAGAATTGCGATCAGGCGTGCCAGGAACTGCGCGGCGAGACGGCCGTCGGCAACCCGGTGATCGACCGTCAAGGTAAGATCCGACAGCGGGCGCACGACCACCTCTCCCTGCCTCGCCACCACCGCATCGCGGCGGCGGCCGACGGCGAGTATCGCGGACTGCGGTGGATTGATGATGGCCGTGAAGCGGTCCGGTCCTTCCGCGCCGAGATTGGAGATGCTGAAGGTGGCGCCTTCGACTTCCTCGCGCTTCAACCGCCCCTTGAGGCCGCGCTCGACGCAGTCCTGACGGCGGCGCGCAATTTCTGCCAGCCCCAAGCGCTGCACATCATGAATCACCGGCACCAACAGGCCATTGTCGACGGCCACCACCAGACCAATATGCGCGCCGTTCGCCGCCACGATGCGGGCCTCGGGCGAGTCCGGTTCTCCCAAGAATGTGGCGTTCAACGCGGGAAATTCGACCAGCGCTCGGGCGACGGCCTGCAGCAAAAAATCAGTCAGCGACAGTGCGGCTGAACCCTCCGGCAATGTCGCGGCCAATTCGCCGCGCAATGACTGCAGCACGCTCCACTCGACCGAGCGTGACACCGTGAACTGCGGAATGGTGGCATTGCTCAAGCTCATGGAGCGCGCCAATGCGCGGCGCATCGGGGAGAGAACCTGTCCCCCCGGGGTAGGAGCGCGCGCTGTGTCGATGGCCCGTTGCACATCGTCCAGTTGAACCCGCCCGCCCGGTCCCGTGCCTGATATGACGCCAAGATCGATGCCGCGTTCGGCAGCGAGTTTGCGGGCGACAGGAGTGCTGCGGATGCGCTCCGCGTCGTGTGCCGCTAGCGGTGCCGCCGCGCCCTGCGCCTCCGCCGATTCTATCCAGGCAACCTGATCGCCCACCACCGCCTGACCGTCGACCTGAACCAATATCTGAGTCAGCCGCCCAGTGGCGGCAGCCTCGATTTCAACCACCGATTTTTCGGTTTCCACTTCCAGCAGCGGTTCACCCGCCGTTACGCTGTCGCCGACGTTTTTGAGCCAACGGACGACCTTGACCTCCTCCATCACCAGGCCGACTTTCGGAATTCCCTGCGCGATCAGCGTCACCGGCGCAGCTCCTCGCGCACGGCGCGCACGATATCCGCGCTGCCCGGCAGGAGTGCTTGCTCGAGTTCCGGAGCGAACGGTATCGGCGCAAAGGGGCAACCTATGCGCAGCACCGGCGCATCGAGTTGGTCGAAGAGTTCCGAGCCGATGCGCGCCGCGATTTCGGCGCCCACCCCGCCGTTCAGTACTGCCTCATGCGCAATCAGCGCCCGATGAGTCTTGGACACGGACGCCGCAATGGTCGCCATATCGAGCGGCAGCAGCGTCCTTAAATCGATGACTTCGGCCGAAATCCCCGCCTGCGCCAGTTTTTGCGCCGCGTCGAGCGCAGTTTGCACCATGGCCGAATAGGCAATCACCGTGACATCCGTGCCCGGTCTTGCGATCCGCGCTCTGCCGATCGGCGGCAATTCAGCGCCCTCGGCCAACTCCTCTTTCATGGTGTACAGCCGCTTGTGCTCGATGAAGAGCACCGGCTCGCCCAGCCGGATCGCGCTTTTCAGCAAACCATAGGCCTCGGCCGGGGTCGACGGCGCGACCACGATGAGACCCGGCACATGGATGAACCAGGCTTCGAGGCTCTGCGAGTGTTGCGCAGCGGCTCCGCCCGCGGCGCCCGCCTGCGTGCGCACCACCAGCGGCACCGCGAGTTGTCCGCCCGACATGTAGCGGTACTTGGCGGTCTGATTCACCAGGCAATCCATGGACAAAGTGGCGAAATCGATGAACATGATTTCAAGCACGGGCTTGAGCCCGCACAGTGCCGCCCCGGTGGCGAGGCCGGTAATGGCTGCTTCGCTGATGGGCGTGTTGCGCACCCGTGCGGATCCGTGTTTCTGCGCCAGGCCCTTGGTGACGCCGAACGCACCGCCCGCCGCAACGTCCTCTCCCAGCAGATGGACCGCGGGGTCGCGCGCCAATTCCTCGTCGAGCGCGCGGCGCAGGATGTCGATGAAGGTGTGCTGCATCGGGAAGCCTGCTCAGCCCCGGATCCCGGCGAGCGCCGGCGAGCGGTAGACATGGTCCAGCACGGCGGCCGGATCCGGCCGCGGGCCTGCCAGCGCCTGCCCAACCGCCTGCAGAACCTCGTTGCGGCAGCGCTCGGCGATGGCGTCCAGCTCCTCCGGGGCGACGCCGCGCCCGACGAGATGGCGCTTGAGGCGCTCGATCGGACATTTTTCGCGGATCTGCGCGAGTTCTTCCTTGGATCGATACTGCTGCGAGTCGCCCACGTAGTGTCCCGCCATGCGAAAGGTCATGCACTCGAGCAGATACGGACCAGCGCCGCGGCGCAGAGTGTCGATCGCAACCCCTGCAGCCGCGAACACCGTCGGCAGATCGTTGCCGTCGATGGTCTGGGTCGCGATGCCGTAGGGCGCGGCGAAGCTGCTCACAAACTTGACGTTGGAGTGCTCCTCGCGAGTGGTGAATTCGGCTACGCCGTTGTTCTCGCAGACGAACAGCACCGGCAGATGCCACAGCGCGGCGAGATTCAAGGTCTCGTGAAACGCGCCGGCGCCGGTCGCGCCATCGCCGAAAAATACCACGCTGATGGTCGAGCGGCCCAGTGCCTGCGCCGCCCAGGCGGCGCCTGCGGCAAGCGCGAGATTGCCGGCCACCACTCCGGTCGCCCCCAGCACCCCGTTCGCGGCGTCGACCAGGTGCATCGAACCGCCGCGGCCGCCGCACAGGCCGCTCTGCCGGCCCAGAATTTCGGCGAAGGTGGCCGCCGGATCGCTGCCCTTGGCGAGCACATGGCCATGCCCGCGGTGGCTGGTGAACAAAACATCGTCGCGCTCGAGCTGCGTACAGACGCCCACGGCCACGGCTTCCTGCCCGGTGGACAGGTGCGGAAATCCGGGAATCTCGCCGGCGGCGGCGAGCCGCTGCACCTGACCTTCGAACAGGCGAATCCGCCACAGCGCGCCGTACATTTCCTGCCACTCGGCCAAGGTCGGTTCGGTCACGGTCAACCCCGACTACTTCTTGGCCGCCGCCGCCGCCGCCGCCGCCTGGCGCGCCGCGCCCACCACGCGCTGCGTCTTGGCAAAGGCTTCGGTCGCCGCGGTGTTCAGATCCCACTTCCTCATGTATTCATTAAGTACTTCGACGCCGATGGGCCCGTCGTAGCCGACGCGCCACAGAGCCTGCAGAAACGCCGCAATGTCGAATTCGCCATCGCCGGGCAGCAGGCGTTTGTTGACCACCGAGTCCTGGAAGCGCACCGGCATGGCGAGACTGCCGTCGTTGATCTCGACGCCGACGAGATCGCGCTGGTTAAGTTTGCGGACGATCTCCTCGGGAGGGATGCCGATGCGCTGCAAGTGCAGATTATCGAGCATGGTGCCGCCATTGGCCGCTCCCGAACCGCGGGTGAGCTGGAGCACCTGATCGAGCGACGGCAGGCGTGACAATGGCGCCGGCAGCATTTCGAACAGGATATTGGTGCCGCGTTCGGCGGCCTGACGGCACAGCGCCGCAAATGCCGGCGTCATCTGCGCAAGGTCGGCGCAATCATTGCCCAGGTCGGCAATCTTGATATGCCGGGCACGCAATACTTCGGCAGCCTCCAGCAGCAGCGCCCGGGTTTCATCCGAGGCGGCCTTGCGCGCGTCGGTGCAATACCAGTCAAGCAGCCATTCGACCTCGACATTGACGATGCCGTTGGCATCCAGGATGTGCTTCATATCCTTGAAGCTGTACTTTTTGCGAATCTCGACGATATCCGTGTGCCAGAACCCCATGCCGGTGAATCCCGCTTTCGCCGCGATTTCCACGCGCGTCCGAAAGTCGTGCAGGCAGCGTTGATCGCCGAGCGGATCCGCGCCCACGGCGAGAGTCCAGAAGGACCCGATGAGTTCGAGCGGCTTGGTCATAGTGTCGTTCGCATGGAGTGACGATCCGCATGATACCTTCACGGCGGCATTGCCCCCAACTGAGAGCGCATGAGAAATCTGCGTTTAGTGCGCGGCCGGCTTGCGTCGCGCCAGGGCCGCGGGGGCGGTCTCCGGCAGCATTGCCGCCAAGACGATGATCGCCGCCACGATCCCGGCCAAAATCCACAGGGTCGAGCCCAGTCCTTCGAGGTCGGCGACTTTGCCGGCGGCGCTGGGCGCCAATACACCGCCCACGATCTCGCTGATTCCCATGGTCAGCGACAGCGCGGTGGCGGTCCTCGCCGCACCCACGATTTCCGACGGAATGGTCGCCATGGCGAGCGGAAATATGCCGCTCAGCGCCGACCCCACGGCGATGCAGGCAATCAGCGGTGCGATCTGCGAGCCGCCGATGAACAACAAACCAAGCGGCAGCACCAGACCCAATGACGCCGCGATGAGTATGACGGGCTTGCGGCCGAAGCGATCGGAAGACCCCGGCACCAGGAAAGCCACGGCCATGGATGCCACGCCGAACGACGACATGATCCAACTCATGTGCCGCACATCGAAGCCGCGGACCTGAATGAGATACAACGGCGTGAAAGTGAACAGCACCATGAGGTAGGCCACCAGCAGGGTCGAGATCGCAATGCACAGCAGCAAGGAGCGATCGCGCAGCAGGTCGGCGAAGCTGCCGCGCCCACCGGCGGCGGCCGGTGCCGCCGCCGCGGGTTCACGCACCAGCGCGGCGATCAGGAACGCCATTACGATGCCCGGCAGGGCGGCGAGAAAAAATGCATTGCGCCAGCCAAAGTGGATCGCCATGCCCACAATGACCAGCGGACCCAAGGTGTTGGCGAGCAGATTGGCGCCGAAGTTCTGCGTGATGCCCTGCGCCAACCCGCGGCGCTCATGCGGCACCTCCGCCGCGATCAAGGTCTGGGTGATCGGCATGATGCCGCCCTCGGCCATGCCCATCAGCAGGCGGGCCCCGAGCAGCCAGGAAAATGAGGCGGCAAAACCCGATAACACCGAGGCCAGCGAGAATCCAGCCGTGGCCACCACCAGCATCAGCTTGAGGCGCCCGAAGCGATCCACCAGGCTCGCCATGCGCAGCCCGGCAATGGCCCAGCTGAAGGAAAACGCCGAGGCGATCTTACCGATCTGATAATTGCTGAGATGCAGATCCGGCTGGATGAACGACGTCAGATAGCTGAAGACATTGCGATCGAAGAAGACGACGCCGAAGTTGGCGCTCAACAGCGCCACCAAGGTCCATTGGTAGCGGCTCATTGAGTCAGGCATGGCGTTTTCATGTGGGCCGGCGATCAGTGGCGGATCGTGCACAGCGCGCCGCCGTCCACGGACCATGCCGCTCCATTGACGAAGCTCGCCGCCGGCGACAGCAGAAAGGCGACCGCCTCGCCGACCTCGCGCGGCTGGCCGATCCGCTCCTGCGGCGCGATCTTGCCCAGTGTGCGCTTGCCAAGATCGATGTCGCCGTTGAACAACGTCTTGAGCATGGCTTCGAGCAGCGGCGTGTCAATGACTCCCGGCATCACCGCATTCACGCGCACGCCGCGGGGGCCGACGTCGGCGGCGGCGGTGCGCGTCAACCCGATCACCCCATGCTTGGTGGCGTTGTAGGCGCAGGCTCCGGCCAGCCCGCGTTCACTGGCAATCGATCCGGTGTTGACCACCGCACCGCCGCCCTGTTTCAGCATCACCGGAATCACATGCCGCATGCCTAGAAAAATACTGCGCAGATTGACGGCCATCAGGCGATCGAATTCGGCTTCGTCATAGCTCTCGATGGACGCCAGCTTGCCTTCGGTACCCGCGTTGTTGAACAGGCCGTCGATGCGGCCGAAGGCCTTGCAGGCGGCGGCGACATAACCCTGCACGGCATCCGACCGGCTGACGTCGGCATGACATATTTCTACCTGCGTGCCGAACGTGGCGACCGCCGCGCGGCGCCGCTCGAGTCCCTCGCGATTGATGTCCACCAGCAGAATGTCGGCGCCCTTCGCTGCCAGCACTTCGGCCGTCGCATGCCCGATGCTGCCCGCGCCGCCGGTGACGATGATCTTCATGCCCGCAAAGTCTTTCATTGTATTTTCTCCAGTAGCAAGTCCGCCGCCCGCTCGGCGACCGCCGTGACGGGAATATTGCTGTTGCCCGCGATGACGGTGGGGATGACGGAGGCGTCCACCACCCGCAGTGCATCGATTCCTTTGACTCGCAGCGCCGCATCCACCACATCGCCGAGGCGGCAGGTGCCGCAGGGATGGTGCACGGTGACCAGGGATCGGCGGATATGCGATTCGATTTGCACGCGTCCCTGCACCTCAGGTCCCGGCGATGTCTCGCGGCCGTCCAGCGGCGCAAACGAGGGCGCCGCCAGCAGCGAGCGCGCCACCTCGAACCCCCGCACCAGCACGTCGAGGTCGCCCGGCGCGTCGAGAAAATTGAAGTCGATGGCGGGCTTGTCGCGCGGGTCGTTGCTGGTCAAGGTAACGCTGCCGCGGCTCGCGGGGCGCAGGTTCACGAAAATGATGCCGTAGCCGTGCCCGCGCGGCAGCCAGTGGCCGTCGGCATTGCGGCGCGCCGGCATGAAGATGATTTGCAGGTCCGGGCGCTCGAGTTCCGGTCTCGAGCGCATGAAGCCATTGGCTTCGAATACATTGCTCGCCAGCGGTCCTGAATGCAGCAGCAGGTATTGTGCGGCAATCCTCATGCTGCGCGGCACGGTTCGCCACGACAAGCCGTAGGATTCGGTGTTGGCGGTGCGCACGGCAATCGACGCGGCCGGGTGATCGTGCAGATTTCTGCCGACCGCGGGCAGGTCGAACAGCGGTGCGATGCCCAATGCTTGCAGGGCCGCGGCATCGCCGATGCCGGAGAGCTGCAGCAGTTGCGGCGAGCCGTAGGCACCGCAGGCGACGATGACCTCGCGGCGGGCCATGACCGTACTGCGCGCGCCGCCCCGGTCGATCTCGACCCCCGCGGCCCGCCGTCCTTCGAATACCACGCGGGTGATGGGCGCGTCGGTCATGATCTTGAGATTCTGCCGCTGCCGCACCGGGTTGAGATACGCCGTCACGGCGGATTCGCGCCGGCCGCCCCGAATCGTCGCCTGCCGCGGACCGAACCCTTCCGGATCGCCGCCGTTGAAGTCGGCGCAGCGCGGCAGGCCGAGCGTGTCCGCGGCGGTGAGAAAGCGCCGCACCAGCGCATTGGGATGGGAGATGTCGATGACATTGACCGGGCCGCCCCGATGCCGCAGCGGCGTGTGCGCGGCCTCGTAATTCTCCAGCCGCTCGAAATAGGGCGCAAGGTCAGCATACGTCCAACCCGGCTGCCGCCATTCATCGTATTCACGCGGATGTCCGCGGAAATACACCATGCCGTTGATCGACGAACAGCCGCCGAGCACCCGGCCGCGCGGCACCGGCAACACCCGATTGTCGACCGCGCGCTGCGGCACCGTGTGATAACCCCAGGATTGGCGCGGATTGCCGATGGCTTTGGCCACCATGGCCGGCACGCGGATCGCCGGGTCGTCATCCGGCGGCCCCGCTTCGATCAAGGCGACGGTGACGCCGGGGTCCGCCGACAGGCGGTTCGCCAGCACGCAGCCGGCGGTGCCGCCGCCGGCGATCACATAGTCGAAGCGTTCGCTCATCGCCCGCCGCGACGGCTGCGCGGCCTCACGCGCCGCCGCCGAACAGGGTCGCCACGTAATGACTGTCCATGTACTCGCGGATGGCAAAGATCTTGCCGTCGCGCAGATCGATGCTCCAGGCGTAGCGATTGTTGTACGCTCGGCCGTCGTGCAGCGTGCCCATGCCGCGCGACTCGCACATCACCGTGTCGCCGGTCGACACCATGCGATCCACCGTGGTTTTTGGATCGCCGGGCATGAACAGGCCGCGCACCGGCGCCAGAAACTCATCCACGATCTTGTCGCGCGGCCCATGAACGCCCGCTCCCGGCACGCCCTCGACCATCGGCCGCCACGTGGCATCGGGATGCAAGGTCGCCCGGATCGCTTCGAGTTCGCCGGTGCTCAGGATGCGGAAGAAATCCAGCACCAATTGTTCCTGCGGTGTGCGCGCGCTGACCATGAGTTACGCCTTCTTCGCCTGATCGATCTCGGCAAACGCTTCGCGCGCGATGCGCACGCTGTCGATGCCGGCCGGTACGCCGCAATACACCGCCACTTGCAGCAGCACTTCGCGGATCTGCTCGCGCGTCACGCCGTTGTTGAGCGCCGCCTTGACGTGCAGTTTCAGCTCATGCGGCCGGTTCAATGCGCTGATCATCGCGATGTTGATGAGGCTGCGCTCGCGCAGCTCGAGCCCGGGCCGCGACCACACATGGCCCCAGCAATACTCCGTCGAGAGTTCCTGCATGGGTAAGCTGAATTCGTCGGCGGCCGCCATCGAGCGCTCCACGTATTCGGCGCCCAGCACCTGCTTGCGCAGCTTCATCCCCTTGTCGAATTTATCCGTTCCCATGGCTACTCCTCTTTGCCGCCGATCCGGCAGCCCGCCCAGTTTTCTACGACCTTCACCAGCTCGGTGCAATCCGCGCCCGCACCCTGACTCTGGTGGGTAATGGATAGCATCTGCCGCACCGCCGCGCCGACCACCATCGGCACCCCAAGCGCCTCGGCCTCATCGAGGCACAGCCGCACGTCCTTGAACGACAGTGCGTTGGCAAATCCAAAATCGAATTGGCGATTCAGCACATGCTTCGGAATCTTGTCCTGCGTCGCGCTGTTGCGGCCCGACGACGCATTGAGCACGTCGAGCATCGCGGCCGGATCAACCCCTGCCTTGACCCCCATGGCGAGCGCCTCGGCGGCAATGGCCAGCGATGCCGCCGACATCAGGTTGTTGGCGAGCTTGACCGTTTGCCCCAAGCCCGGCTTCTCGCCCAGCACGTACACCTTGCCCAGCACCTCGAGCAGCGGCCGCACGCGCTCCAACGCCTGCGCGGGTCCGGAGGCCATGAGGGTGAGTTTGCCGGCGGCGGCGCCTTTCACGCCCCCTGACACCGGCGCGTCCACGGCGGCGATGCCGCGCGGCCCGAGCAGGGCCGCAATCGCCTGCGCCGCGGCCGGGCCCGAGGTGGATAGGTCGACAAATATTTTGAGCGTCGGCGAGTCTGCGACGGCGCCTGCGGCCGCGCGCGCATCGGCGGGACCCGGCACACTGGCCATGGCCACCGTGCTTGACGACGCGGCGTCTGCTGCCGACCCGGCGACCTTGGCACCGAGAGCGGCCAGCGGCGCCGTGGCGCAGGCCACCGGATCGTAAATCGTGAGCTCATGGCCGGCTGCGATGAGCCGCGCCGCCATGCTCGAGCCCATGCGGCCCACGCCGATGAAGGCAATCTTTTCGCCCACGAGAGATTCCTGTGTCAGCTCCGGAACATCGAGTCTAACAGCCCGCCTGCTTGCCGCGTCAGCTGCGCGGATCGAGATCGACCCGCACCGCGTTGGTAAGGCCGGTGCGCGCCGCGGGATAGCGCGCCAGCACCAAGGGGTCGTGCCCCGGAATCACATGCTGCGGCGAACTCGCCAAGGCCTCGATGGTTGCGAAGGCGTCGAGGTAGGCCGCGACATTGTCGATGATCGGAAAGGGCCGCCGCTCCTGCCAATTGGCGTAGAAGTGCGCCGCATCCGAGGCGAGCACCACCCAGCCGCGCTGCGTGTGCACGCGCACCACTTGCAGGCCGCGGGTATGGCCGCCGACCCGGTGCACCGTGATGCCCGGCGCGAGCTCGGCCGTGCCGTCGTGATACATCACCCGTCCGGCATAGAGCTTGCCCACCATCGCCTGCACATCCGGCGCCGCATAGGGCGTGCGCATGAGGGCGTGGCACATCGCGCTGCCGGTGCAGAACGCCATCTCCTCGGTCTGCAGGTGGTAGCGGGCGCGCGGAAACAGCTCGTGGTTGCCGCAGTGATCGTAATGCATATGACTGATGATGACGTCGGTGACCTGCGCCGGATCCACCCCCACGGCCGTGATCCCCGCCTCGACCGGCTGCACCAGCTGCCGGCCGCGCGCCGCGCCGACAGCGGCATCGAATCCCGTATCGAGGACGAATAGAACTTTGGGCCCCCGGATGGTCCAGACATAATAATCAAGCGGCATGGGACCGTCGTGCTCGTCGCCGCCGATAAAATTGTGGCTGGCGGTGCGCTCGAGGTGGGCGTAGCGGACCGCGCAGATTTCATAATTGACCGGCATAGCGCTATGCTCGCGGGAACCGCTGCAACAATCAACCGAAGATTATGAACACAAGCATGTCGACCGCGGACATCGTTGCCGTAGGGTCGGGCCACAACGGCCTGGTGGCCGCCGCCTATCTCGCGGCGGCCGGCAAAAAGGTCCTGGTGTTGGAACGCAACGCCTGGTTCGGCGGCGGCGTGGTCTCGCGCGAGCTCACCTTGCCGGGCTTTCGCCACGACCAGCATTCGATGAGCCACATCTTCATCCAGGGCAATCCGCTGCTCAAGAACGACGAACTGAAGCTCAAGGCACGCTACGGGCTGGACTACATCTTCCCCGATGTGCCGATGATGTCGGTGTTCGAGGACGGCCGCACGCTCAAGCTGTACCGCGATCGCGAGAAATCGGCGGCCGAGATTGCCAAGTTTTCGACGCGCGATGCCGAAACGTTCCGCAAGGTGTCGCTGCAGGCCGCCGCCTGGCTGCCCATGATCGCCGCCTCGCTGTATGCGCCGCCGGCTCCCGTCGGGGCCACCTACGCGATGTTCGACCAGAGCCGCGAAGGCCGCGAACTGTGGCGCGTGATTCAGATAAGCAGCCACGATCTGCTCTGCGATCTGTTCGAGAACGAGCAGGTGCGCATGCATTTCGCACGCGTCGCCGGCGAGAACCTGGTGTCTCCCGACGAAAAGGCCACGGCCATCGGGGTTTACGTGTTCTTGGGCTTCCTCGAGGGTTGCGGCTTCGGCGTGGCGCGCGGCGGCGCGGGCAGGTTGACCGACGCCCTCATCGCCTGCATCCGCGACCACGGCGGCGACGTCATCGCCAATGCCGATGTGGCGCGCATCAAGGTCGCCAACGGCCGCGCCGTCGGGGTCGAGACCGTCGATGGCCGCGGCTTTACGGCAAAAGATGCCGTCATCGGCGCCATTCATCCCCATCTGCTCGGCGGCATGATCGACGGCTTGGACGCAAGAGTTCGCGCCGACGCTGAAGCCACGCATATTACCGCCGCGGCCTGCATCACCGTGCATGCCGCGCTCAGCGAGCCGCTGCAGTTCCGCACCCGCGATACGGTCGATGCGGTCATGAACGAGATGCTGCCGATGAGCTACGAGACTCTGCGGCGCGATTTCGACGAATTGCGCTACGGGCGCTTCATGCCCTATCCGCTGCTGGGCTTGGGCTCCCTGTCGCAGTTCGACCCGAGCCGCGTGCCTCCCGGCAAGGCCATTCTGCATCTGTGGGACTATGTCCCCTACCAGCGTCCGGACGGCCGCAGTTGGGATGACACCAAGCAGGAATACGCCGAGCGCATGCTCACCCATCTGTCGAGGTTCGTCGCCAACATTCCGGACTGCATATTGCAGGCGCATATCGACAGCCCGGTCGACATGGAGCGCACCAGCCCCAGCTTTCGGCGCGGCGACCTGCATGGCATCGCCACCGCCACCTATCAGAGCGGCGCCCATCGCCCCACTCCGGAGCTGGGGGGATACACGGTGCCCGGCCTCGACCGCTTCTATCTGGTGGGCCCCTTCCAGCATCCCGGCGGCGGCGTGTTCGGCGCCGGACGCGCCACGGCCATGAAGATGTTCGAAGTGCTGGGGATGGACTTCGACAAGCAGGGACGCGTCAAATGAAGCTGCAGTCCACTGACGGCAGCGAGCTCATGACGGTGACCGCGCTGGAGCGCGACGGCAATTCGCTGCTCATCAAGGGCAAGGTATTCGGCGCCATGCCGATGAACGCGCGCCTGAACCCCGGGGAGCCGATGGGCTCTCAGCCCCTGCTGACGCCGCGGCTCATTTTCTTTCTGCTGACGCTGCCGTTTCGCAAGGGCTGAGAGCCCATCGGCTCCCCAGAGCATCCGTGACGATTGACGCTCAATTCGACTACGTCATCGTCGGCGCGGGCACCGCCGGATGTGTGCTGGCCGCACGGCTGTCGGAAGACCCTCATGTTCGCGTGTGCCTGATCGAAGCCGGCGGTACTGCCAACCGCGCCATCATCCAAGTGCCGGCGCTGGTGGGTGCGGCCATCATGAATCGCGGCCTTACCTGGGGCCTAAGCACCGAGCCGCAAACGGCGCTCAACCAGCGTCGCATTCCCTTGCCGCGCGGCAAGGTGATTGGCGGTTCCGGCTCCATCAACGGCATGGCTTATCACCGCGGACACCCCAAGGACTATGACGATTGGGCCGCCGCCGGCAATGCCGGTTGGAGCTGGGCCGAGGTGCTGCCCTATTTTCGCCTGTCGGAAAACAATGCCGACCGGCGCGACGCCGCCGTGCACGGGATCGACGGGCCCATCCACGTGACCTTCATTCCGAAACCCAATCGCCTGAATCAGGCCTTTGGCGATGCCTTTGCGACGGTCGGCGGTTTTCGACACTGCGATGATTTCACCGGACCTGATCCGGAAGGCTACGGGCTGCGCCAGGGGACGATTTATCGCGGCCGGCGCGATTCCACCGCCCGCGCCTTCCTGATGCCCGCCCTCGAGCGACCGAATCTCACGTTACGCTCCCATTCGGTCGTCGCCGCCATTCGCATCGAAGGGGGCCGCGCCACCGGCGTCGAGGTAGTCAGCGGCTACGGACCACGCTCGGTACGGGCATCTCGCGAGGTGCTGCTGTGCGCGGGCGCGGTTCACTCGCCGCAGCTTTTGATGCTGTCGGGGGTCGGTCCGGCAAAGCATTTGGAATCGCTGGGGCTGGCCGTCAAGGCAGACCTTGCCGGCGTCGGCGCCAACTATCACGACCACCCCGCTGTGCCGATTGCGCTGGAGATGCGCGATACCACCTCGTATGGATTGTCGTGGCGCACCCTGCCGCGTGCCTTGTGGAACCTTGCGGAATATGTGCTCGCGCAGCGCGGGCCGCTGGCGAGCAATGTGTTCGAGTCGACTGCCTTTATTCGCAGCCACGCAGGCGCCGATCGCCCGGATATCCAGATCGCGTTTCAGCCGGCGCGCCGCAGTCCCACTCCATCGCCGCTGCCTGTGGGGCATGGCTTCGCGTTCAGCGTGGTGAATCTCTACCCGCGCAGCCGCGGCGATGTGAGGCTCGCCAGCAGCGACCCACGGGTCGCGCCCCGGGTGAATCCGAATATCCTGCTCGACCCTGCGGACCGCCAGCCATTGCTGCGCGGGCTGCATCTGGTTCGTCGGCTTTGCGATACCCCCGCCTTTGCGCCCTACCAGGCTGCCGAAGTGCGTCCCGGCCGGAGGCTCGGCAGCGATGCCGAACTTCAAGCCTATTTGCGCGAGGCGACCGCCACCGTCCATCATCCGGTGGGCAGCTGCCGCATGGGCATCGACCCCCTGGCGGTGGTGGACCCCTGCTTGAGGGTGCGCGGCATCGACGGCCTAAGGGTAGTGGACGCGGCAATATTTCCAGGTATTGTCGGCGGCAACACCAACGCGCCGATCGTGATGGTGGCCGAAAAAGCGGCCGCTTTGATCATGGGGCGCACTTAAGGTAAAGGGAAAGGCATGGCGGCTGAACATATACGGCACTGGCGGGTGGGCGACGTCGACATTGCACGCATCGTCGAAGTCTACGGTTTTGAAGACGATATCAGCATGCTGCTGCCCGACGCCACGCCGCAATATGTGCAGCAATTTGGCTGGCTGCAGCCGCACTTCGCCACCCGCGACGGCAAGATGATCATCTCTTTTCAGTGCTTCGTGCTGCGCTCGAAAGGCCGCACCGCCATGATCGACACCTGCATCGGCAATGACCGCAAGCGAGAGTTCGAGGTGTTCTGCAATATGCAGAACACCTTCCTCGAGGATTTGAGCACGGCAGGTTTCCCCGCGGAAACGGTCACGGACGTGCTATGCACGCATCTGCACTTCGATCATGTGGGCTGGAACACCCGGCTCATCGAGGGCAAGTGGATGCCCACCTTCCCCCGGGCGCGCTACCTCTTCGGCCGGCGAGAAATGCAGCACTGGAAGCATCTGCGCGACACCGACGGCTATCATCACATGGACCATTTGGTCGACTCGATCGACCCGATCCTCGCCGCCGGGTTGGAAGAATACATCGACGCGGACTTCCGCCTCACCGATGAGGTTTCGCTCATCTCAACGCCGGGCCATACCCCGGGTCATGTCAGCGTGCTGATCGATTCGCGCGGCGAACAAGCCGTCATCACCGGCGATTTGATGCACCACCCGATTCAGATCGCCGTGCCCGCCACCGAAGGGCGCTTCGACATGGACAAGCCGCAGGCGGCGCGCACCCGCTGCGACTTCGTGCAGCGCTTCTCCAATAGCAGCACGCTCATCATCGGCAGCCACTTCGCCGAACCCACTGCGGGGCACATCGTGTCCGACGGCAAGGCCTGGAGGCTCAAGTCATGAGCGGCGCGGCGGCCTATCCCGATCTGTCCGGTCAGCACGTATTCATCACCGGCGCTGCCCGCGGTCTGGGCCGCTCAATGGCCGAAACACTCAGCCGTTGCGGCGCCACCGTGGCCGTGACCGATGTCGACGCCGGCGGCTGCGACGAGGTTGTCAAAGGCATTCGCGCCGCGGGCGGCGCCGCGTTTGCCTACGCCGTCGATGTCGCGGTGCGCGAGCAGATGCTGCGCGCCGCGGCGCAGTTTGCCGCCGAGGGGGGCCGCATCGACGCGGTGATCAACAACGCCATGCTGCTGCGCTACGAACCGTTGGAGAAAATCACCCCGGAGACGCTCGATCGCATGACTGCCATCGGCATCAACGGCAGCGTCTGGGGCGCGCAGGCGCTGCTCGCGCACTATGACGTGCAGCGCGGCGGCGCCATCATCAACATGGCCTCGCCGGTGGCGGAGAAGGGTTTCCCCAATACGGCGGCCTACAGTCTGGTGAAGGGCGCCATCGTCACACTCACCAAAGTTCTGGCGGCCGAACTCGGGCCGCGCAATGTGCGCGTCAATGCCATCGCGCCGGGCTCGGTACCGACCCCGGGCGCGCTGGGACTCAACGACAAGGCCGAATACGAACGCCGGTCGCGCACCATTCCCCTGCGCCGGCTGGGCAGCGAACGGGACAACGCCGATGCCTGCGCCTTTCTGCTGAGCGGCGCGGCGTCGTTCATCAACGGTGAAATCTTGCATGTCGACGGCGGCATCGCCGCCGCCGGGTAATCTATGGCCAAGGCAATCCCTGAGTTCGACACCGATCCGTTCTCGCGCGAATCGGTCCGCAACGCGCGAGCCGTCGACGACCGGTTGCGTGAGCTCGCCCCCGTGGTCAAGCTGCCGCGGGAAAACATCACCATGCTGGCGCGCTACGAGCACGTCGCCGCGGGCCTGCGGGATTGGAAGAGCTTCTCGTCCACCTCGCGCCCCTGGCACGATCCGAATTCCGTGCGGCCCGAACTGCTGCTCACCGACGATCCCCCCAAACATACCCGTGTGCGCGCGGTGGTGGCGAATGTGCTCACGCCGCGGGCCCTGGCTCGCATGGCGGACGCCTTTCGCCGCGACGCCCGCAGCATCATCGACGGTCTGCGGCCGCGCGCTGGGCAGATCATCGACGCGGTCGACGATATTACGCAGCCCTTCGTCTACAAGGTGCTGCCCGATCTGATCGGCCTGCCGCTCGAGGGACGCGAGCATATGTACGCCTTCGGCAACATGGTCTGGGCAACCATGGGGCCCATGAACGAGTTGTTCCACGAAGCCATGCAGAACATCGACGCGGTCATCGCCTGGGCGAGTCAGTGCTGCAACCGCGAGAATCTAGCCCCCGGAAGCTTAGGGATGGCCATGTACGAAGCCGCCGACCGCGGCGAGGTCACGACGCAGGAAGCCACTCTGTTGGTGGGTATTTTGCTGTCGGCGGCCGCGGATACCACCGTGCTCACGCTCGCCAACACCCTGCGCGCCTTCTGCGAATTTCCCGAGCAGTACCGGCTGGTTCGCTCCGACCGCACCCTCCTCAAAGCCGCGTTCGAGGAAAGTCTGCGCTGGGACTCGCCCTCGCGCATGGCCGGCCGCATTGCCATGAAGGACATCGAGATCGACGGCTACGTCATTCCGGCCGGCGAGCGCTGCGGCCTCATGTTTGCCGCCGCCAACCGCGACCCGCGCCGCTGGGAGGCGCCGGATCGTTTCGACGTACGCAGAAACAACCGCGATAACCTGGGCTTCGGCTACGGAGTCCACGCCTGCGTCGGCCGGGTGCTGGCGCTGCTGGAGGCGGAAGCACTGTTGGGAGCGATCGCCGAAGGCATCGAATCCTTCCAGCCTGCCGGCGAGCCTGAACCGTGGATGACCACCATCGGCCACGGCCCGATCCGGCTGCCCATCCAGTTGCAGTTCACCGCGAACTGACCGCGGAAATCACCATGTCAGAGAGCTTTTGGAAGCGCTCGGTATTGGCATTGCTCTCCATCAGGCCAGCCGAGAGAAAACTGAACGTCACATCGCGCTCGGGATCCACCCAGAACAGCGTGGTGCCGGCGCCGTAGTTGCCGAACGTGCCGGGCGATGCCAGCGTGCCGAACATATGACGGCAGATCGCCGTGCCGCGCAGCGAGAAGCCCAGGCCGATGTAGGCCGGCGCCGGGTCCCAGCCGCGCTCGCGGCCGCGCGCGGCGTACAGCTCATTGGGTTTCTCACCGGTCCAATTGCGCCGCGCCAGCTCGAGCGTGGCCGGCGACAGGATGCGCGCGCCGTCGAGCGTGCCGTCCTGCCGGAACATCTCGGCAAAGCGGAACATGTCCGGCACCGTGGAAGCGACGCCCACCCAGGGCATCTCGGCGTGCTCTTCCTCGAATGCGCCGTTGGGTCCCAAATCGCTATGCCCGCGATGGCCGATCGGATAGTTGCCGCGAAAATCCGGGACCACCTTGCGGGCCCGCAGATCGGCGCGCAGTCCCACCGAGGTGTCGTGCATCTTGAGCGGCGTCAGAATCTCATCCTGCACGATCTGGCGATAGCCGCGGCGCTGCGGATCGGTGCGGCGCACGCACTCCGCCATCAGCACGTGGTTCACCAGCGGCGAGTAGGCGACGGTGGTGCACGGCGGCTGCTCCGGCCTCACCACCTCGATCACGGCGGCGATCATCTCGTCGAAACGATCGATGTACATGTTGGGCTTGAGCTCGAAAATGATCGGGAAGCCCGCCTGGTGCGACAGCAAGTGCCAGATCTGCACTTTCTCGCGCCCGTGGCCGCTGAATTCGGGGATCAGCTCAGTGACTGCGGAGGTCAACGCGAACTGTCCCCGCTCGATCGCCCGCAGCACCAGCGTATTGGTGAACGCCTTGGTGATGGAGAAAATGCTGAACACCGAGTTCAGCGCCAGGGGTTGTGTCTGCGCCTCGTCGGCCGCGCCGATGGCGGTCTCCAGCGCGACCGTTCCGCCACGCGCCACTTTGATGACTGCGCCGTGGTACAGCCCGGCCTTGATGTCCGCACGGATGACATTCTGAAGATCGGCAAGACGTTGTTGATCCATACCCGGCGATGCCATTGAATCCCCCGCTGATCGATAGTTTGGTAGCTACTCAGTATAGCCAGAGCCTTCCCTACAGCCTGATATTTCACGCCGGACGCCCGATTGCGGTGCGCGGGGCGGGGTCTTTGGGGGAATGACCCTGTAGGGCAATGAGCAGTTCGCTCTACATCGAAACAAGCGGGGCCTTGATGGTGTATAAACCGGGACGAGTAGGGTTCCGGAGCGACCCATAGCGGCGCGTCCAATGGAATTGAGAACCGTACGTGGAAGCAAAAAGCTAATCGGGGGAATCGGGATGTCTAGAAGACCAATGCTAGTGGAACTCAATCCGGCACACGCGCGCCGCCACCGCTGGGTGGTGGGATCGGTCGCAGCCGCCGTTTTCGCGACGCAGCTGCTCGGATCGGCGGCATTTGCCGATCAACAACTGGAGGAGATTGTCGTCACGGCGCAGAAGCGCAGCGAGAATGTCCAAAAGGTGCCGATCGCGATCACGGCCTTCACCGCCGAGACGATTCAGAGCAAGGGTCTCAACAATCTGCATGCCCTCTCGAACTTGACGCCGAACGTCAATCTGGACGGCGGCGCGCCGTTCTCCGGCGACAGCTCCGTGCTGTCGGCGTCCATTCGCGGCATCGGCCAGGACGACTTCGCCTTCAATTTAGATCCCGGTGTCGGTGTTTACTTGGACGGCGTGTACCTCGCGCGCACCATCGGCGCCAACCAGAACCTGTTGGACGTGGATCGCATCGAAATCCTCAAGGGACCGCAGGGCACTCTGTTCGGCCGCAACACCATCGGCGGCGCCATCAACATCGTCACGCACACGCCGGGCACCGAATCGAAACTCAGCGGCAGCATGACCTTGGGCTCGTACAACCGCCATGACGTGCTGTTGACCGCCGACATGCCGATTTCGGACACCCTGCTGACGACGGTCAGCGTGTCCTCGCAGACGCGTGAAGGCTATCAAAAGGTGGTGCCGTATCCGGGCGATTCCATCATCGGCAGCACTCCGTACCAGGTTTCCTCGCAGACCGACTACCCGAAGGCCCCCGGCACCCAGTCCAACTCGGCCGGCGGCGGCGAGAACGTGCAGGCGCTGCGCTTCAAAATGCTCTGGCACGCCAACGATGCGGTGGATGTGACACTGGCCGGCGACTATACGCACGAAGACCAGTCGGGTCTCGCCAACGTGATCCAAAGCGTCACCACGTCCAATGCCACCACCTACGACGATCCCAACGGGCCCACCGCCGGGAATCTGTTTGGCACGAACATCATGGGCAATTTCTACAATATGTGCATCACCACGCCGGGTTCGGCGCTGGGCGGCCCGTTCAATACCAAGAACGGACTGTGCGGTCCGCTTGCCGTGGGCACCTGGAACGCAACCACCGGAAAATTCTCAGGCTCAGGCTATGGCCCGGGCAGTCCGGCACTGGGCGGCGTGGGCGCCGTCGGAGTTCCCAACTCGGTATTGGCGGGACTGATCGCCGCCTATCCCTCGGTCGCGCCGTACGTCACGCAAGGTCCTCATGGGGTCGGCAGCGTGATTTACCCGGGACAAACGCCGCGCATCTACTGGGACTATGCGAACACGCAGACCGGCAACATCGATACCACCTATGCCAACGGTCCCAGCTTTGCGAAATATGATTCCGTCGGCTCATCGATCACCTTGGATTGGCAGATCGCCAACGACCTGAAGTTCAAGTCCATCACCGGTTGGCGCCAGATCAACTGGAACATCGGCACGGACTTGGACGGCACCCCGGAATCGATGCAAGAGGTGACCGACAGCCAGCATCAGCACCAGATCTCGCAGGAATTCCAGCTCAACGGCAAGGCGATCGACGGCCGCTTGAACTATGCGCTGGGTCTGTACTATTTCTCGGAAGGCGGCTATGTGCATGACTTCGTGCCCTTCGACACGGGCTATCTGTACGTCCTCGACGAAGCCAACGACGTCAAGACCGATTCGTACGCCGCATTTACCCACCTCGACTTCAATGTGACCGACGCCTGGACGGTGACGGCCGGCGGCCGCTATTCGCTGGAGCGCAAGCAATTCCTGGGCGGTCAAGCGGACCTGGACGGCTTCTCCTACAAGATCTCGGGCTGCGTGGATCCGGCCGGCCATGCTTCAACTTATATTCCAGGCCTTCCACCTGCCGTGGGTAACTTGACTTGTCAGCAGTTCCTGGGATTCCCGGTGGCCGGCGATCCGCTGCGCTACTTCCCGAACGTCTGGGACCACCAGAACTGGAATGTGTTTACGCCCACCTTGGGGACACAGTACCAATTCACCCCGGACATGATGGGCTACGTGAGCTTCTCGAAGGGCTTCAAGTCGGGCGGCTGGACCACCCGCCTCTCGAACCCGATCGCGAGCCCCGAGCTGGCCCGATTCAATCCTGAGTACGACAAGACCTACGAAATCGGCTTGAAGTCGCAGTGGCTGGATCACCATTTGCAGGCCAACGTGGCCGCCTTCTACAGCAAGTACGACGGCATCCAGCTGAACGTGCAAGAAGGTCCGTCGCCCGTCTACCAGAACGCCGGCAATGCGACCATCAAGGGACTGGAACTCGAGCTGGCGTCGGTGTTCGACAATGGCTTCGGCTTAAATTTCACGGCCGGCTACATGGATGCCTACTACACCTTCCTGAATCCCTGCCTGGTCTACGTCAATTGCGATCCGGCACAAGGCGCGCAGTTCGTCCCGGGCTTCGGCGGCTTCTCGTATCACAGCGAGCTGCCGAAGACGCCGAAGACCAAGTTCAGCGTCAGCCCAACCTATGACTTCCATCTCGCCAACAATGCAACGGTGCGCGTGGAGGGCGATTACACCTACGTGGCGCATATGTTCAACGATGGTCCGAACACGGTTCTCATGGAGCGGCAGTCGACGAATACGGTCAACGCGGCAATTCATTACATTCCGCCGAGCCAGAAGTTCGAGTTCATCGCCGGCGGAACCAACCTGAGCAACGATCGCTACCTCACCGTGGGTTCGACGAATTACACCGCCGGCGAAGTCGTAGGTTCCTACAATCCGCCGCGGATGTGGTATTTCACGATCCGAGCCCACTTGCCTTAAGTTCAAGGCTCGGCGGCGGCCCTCCGGGAAGCACCGGCGGGGCGGATCGTGATGTCTGATTGGCTGCCCCGCCCCGGCGCAACGCTGGGGCGGGGCCTTACTACCCTTTGATCATGTTTTGCGAGGATTCACCATGGCAACCGCACCGTCAGTCATGCAATCGGCCGATTCGTTTGTTCAACGCGACTATTCGGCCGCGGCCAAACGGGCGCTGGCACGCAAACCGGCGCTGTTCATCAACAATGAATGGGTGTCCTCGACGCATGACGCCACGATTGCGGTCGAAGATCCGTCGGTAGGCCGGGAAATCGCGCGCATCGTCGACGCGTCCAAGGCCGATGTGGACCGCGCGGTCGGCGCGGCGCGGGCGGCATTCGATGATGGCCGCTGGTCGAATCTTCCGCCCAACAAGCGCGAGCGCATCATCAACAAGCTCGCCGACTTGATCGAAGCGCATGCGGCGGAATTCGCCGAGCTCGAGGCCATCGACAATGGCAAGCCGATCGGCATGGCGGGCGCGGTCGATGTTCCCGGCGCGGTCGACATGTTGCGCTACATGGCGGGCTGGGCGTCGAAGCTCGGCGGCGAGCTGATCGAACCGCAAGGCGTGCCGCGCGGCACCATGTTGAGCTACGTGAGCCGTGAGCCCGTCGGCGTCGCGGTGCAGATCATTCCGTGGAATTTCCCGCTGCTGATGGCGGCGCTCAAAATCGCCCCGGCGCTCACCGTCGGCTGTACCGTGATCTTGAAGCCCGCCGAACAGACTTCCATGACGGCGCTGCGCCTGGCCGATCTCGTGGCCGAGGCAGGCTTTCCGCCGGGGGTCGTCAACGTGATCACCGGCAACGGTCATACCACCGGCGATTTCCTGGTGAAGCATCCCGACGTCGACAAAATCGCCTTCACCGGCTCCACCGAGGTGGGCAAGCTCATCAACCGCAATGCCACCGACAGCCTGAAACGCGTCACGCTCGAACTCGGCGGCAAGTCGCCGGTGGTCGTGATGCCCGATGTCAATGTCGACGAAGTGGCGGCGGCCGCGGCCGGCGCCATCTTCTTCAACGCCGGTCAGGTGTGCATCGCCGGCTCGCGCCTGTTTGCCCACCGCTCCATTTTCGACCGGGTCATCGAGGGGGTGGCCACCGCGTCGGCGTTCTGGAAGCCGCGGCCGTCGCTCGACCCGCAAGGGCACATGGGCCCGCTGGTGTCGAAGGAGCAGATGGACCGTGTCATGGGGTACATCGAGGCGGGTAAGCGCGACGGTGCCTCGGTCGCGTTGGGCGGCGATAGCGCCGCGGCCAACGGCTACTATGTGAACCCGACCGTGCTGGTCGATGTAAAACCCGGCATGAGCGTGGTCCGTGAGGAAATCTTTGGACCTGTGGTAGTGGCGCAGCGCTTCGATGACCTCGACGAAGTCGCGAAGGCGGCGAATGACACCTGCTACGGCCTGGGCGCAGGCGTCTGGACCAAGGATCTGTCCGCCATGCACCGGCTCGCCGCCAAGATCAAATCCGGCACGGTATGGGGCAACTGCCACGCCGTCATTGATCCGGCGCTGCCTTTCGGCGGCTACAAACAGTCGGGTATCGGGCGCGAGCAGGGCCGGCAGGGCGTCGAGGCCTACACGGAAGTAAAGACCGTCATCATCCGCCTCTAGGAGTCTTGAGAACAAATGTCTGCATCATCACGAGGCGGCGTGCAGTCGCTTGAGTCCCTGTTGAACGGTGTCAGCGGCATCGTTGAATTCCTGCGCAACCAACAGGCGGGCCCGAATGTGTATCCGGGAGTGCCCGCCGAGTACACCAACTGGCGCGATGAACAGCGGGCTTGGGCACAGAGCTGCGTCCTGTTCAACCAGTCCTACCACATGGCCGAACTGATGGTGGAAGGCCCCGATGCGCTCGAGTTCCTCAACGGCCTCGGCATCAACAGTTTCAAGGGTTTTGCTCCCGGCAAGGCCAAGCAGTTCGTACCCTGCAGCCACGATGGCTACGTCATCGGCGACGTGATCCTGTTCTATCTCGCCGACAATCAGTTCAACCTGGTGGGCCGCGCGCCCACGCTCAACTGGGTGCTGTACAACGCCGAGATCAGCGGCCGCCGCGTGACCTGCACCTACGATGAACGCACGGCGGCGCGTCCCGATCCGCAGAATCGGCGCCACTACCGCTATCAATTGCAGGGACCGAACGCCTCCAAGGTGATCGAGTCGGCAACCGGCCGCCCCGCGCCGGATCTGAAATTCTTCAACCTGTGCGGCATGCAGATCGCGGGCCGTGCGCTGCGCGCCTTGCGCCACGGCATGGCCGGGCAACCGGGATTCGAATTGATGGGCCCCTGGGCCGACGCGGCGGTAATTCACGCCGCACTGGTCGAGGCCGGGAAGGCGCATGGCCTGAGGCTGGTCGGCGGACGCTGCTATTCCTCCAACACCCTGGAATCAGGCTGGATCCCGTCGCCGCTGCCCGCCGTCTACACCGGCGAGAAGATGAAACCCTATCGCGAATGGCTCACGGTGAATCACTACGAGGCCAAGGCCTCCATCGGCGGGAGTTTCGTCTCCGGCAAGGTCGAGGACTACTACCTCAACCCCTGGGAGCTGGGTTACGGTCTGTTCGTCAAATTCGACCACGAATTCATCGGCCGTGCGGCGCTGGAGAAAATGGCCGCGGGACCGCATCGCAAAAAGGTGACGCTCGCTCTCGACAATGTGTCGGTGACCGACGCGCTCTACACCATGTTCGATGAGAGCCTGCGCGCCAAATTCATCGAGTTCCCGAGCGCGGTGTATTCCATGCATCCCTTCGATCGAGTGACGGCGGACGGCAAACTGATTGGACTGTCCACCTGGGTGGGCTATAGCGCCAATGAAGGCAAGATGCTCACTCTGGCCATGGTCGATGAGCGCTATGCGACGCCGGGCACCGAGGTCACCTTCGTGTGGGGCGAGCCCGACGGCGGCACGACCAAACCCGCGGTCGAGCGTCACAAGCAGGTGGAGATCAAGGCCGTGGTATCCGCGGTACCGTATTCCAAGGTGGCGCGCACCGGCTACGCCGACAGCTGGCGCAACCGGTCGGCTTAGGTTTCCTCGCGCACCTTGAGCGCCAGCAGCGCGGCCGCCGACAGCAGCGAGCCCGCGGCCATGATCGTTGCCACGGCCTGCAGGCCGAATCCTGCCCGGAATAGATATCCCGCGACCACCGGCGCCAGCACCGCGCCGGCGCGGCCCATGCCCACCGCGAACCCGGTGCCCGTCCCACGCACATGCGTCGGAAAAATCCGGGCGAACAGCATGTAGTACCCGCCGATCCCTGCGTTGACGAACACGCCGGCGAGAGCCACCGTGGCCGCGAGCGCCGCCAGATCAGCCGAGCCACGTCCGAACCACACCACCATGGCCGAGGAGCCAAATAGAACGATCAGCGTCAACGCCTTCAGGCTGACGCGCGTGGCCAGCAACCCGAAGATCGCGACTCCCGTGGCGCCCCCCACATTTGCCCAGGTCAACACCCCGGCGGCTGCCTTCGGCGCAAAGCCCAGATCAACCACCAGCTTCGGCACCCACTTGATGATGAAGTAGAAGCTGATGACATGCGCGAAGTATCCCAGCGTGACGAGCACCGTCGACACGATCAGGCCCGGTTTGAAGATATCCGTCACCGAGCGTTGCGCCGATTCCACGGTGTCGGCCGTCAGCGCCGAGGTCGGCTGGTGGCCGAACCGCGTCAGGATCCGGTTGATGGCCTGCAATGCGCCGGGCTTGCGCCGGCGATCGAGGAAATCCACGGATTCCGGCAACAGAAACCAGACAATGGGCACGAACGCCGCGGTGATCCAGCCGCCGAATATGAACACCTCATGCCAGGTGCCGCTGCCCAACAGCTGCTGCACGATCGTGCCGCCGATCACTCCGCCGACCGGATAGCCGATCACCATCAGCGACACGGCGAGGTTGCGCCAGCGACGGCTGGACAATTCCGCGACCGCGGCGTTGATGGCGGCCAGCATGCCGCCGATCCCCAGGCCGGTCAGCAACCGCCACGCCAGTAGAGTCGTGACTCCGCCGGCCTGACTGGCGCCGAACATGCCGGCGCTCATGGCAAGCAGACAGGCGAGGATGGTCGGGCGCCGCCCGATCTTGTCGGCCACGCCGCCGAGCAGCACGGAACCCACGCCCATGCCGATCAATTCCATCGAGAGAACCCAGCCGAGCGTGGCCTTGTCCACCCCCCAGTCCTTGGCGATTCCCGGCGATGCGAAGCTGATCGACAGCACATCGAAACCGTCCATGGCATTGAGCCCCACGGTGACGAGAACCGCCAACCATTGGCTTAACCTCATGGCGCCATGATCGATGATGTATTTCGGATTGTTATCTTGCATTCACGCTCTCCAGCAGATCGCCGAGCTGCCGCAGCACGCGGTCGGGGCGCCGCAGGCCGGTTTGCCGCTCCCATTCCTCGCGCCCCATGACTCCCGTCGTCACGGCGAAGGACTTCGCGCCGCCGCGCCGCGCCATGATGATCTCGACCGACGGATCGTCGCCGACGATGCCGATGTCGGAACGCGGCAACCCCAGCCGCTGCGCCACGAACCGCAGCGCCTGCAGCGAGGGCTTGCCTGTCAGAATCATGGGCGCCCGCGTCACGCGCCGAATGGCGCCGACGATGGCATACGAATAGCCCATGGTGCGGCCCTGCTTGGTGGCGAAAAACGGTACATCCGAAGCGACGTACAGCCGCGCGCCCGCCCAGATCGCCTCACAAGCCGCTTCAATGGCCTTCATGTTGCACTCAGGATACCAGCCGACATACACGGCTTGAACCTCGCGTTCGCCGCGCTCACCGGCGTGCACCGTGTCGATTCGCGCATCCCGCAGCGCCTGACCCACGCCCTCGCTGCCGAGGACGAGCGCGCGGCAGACGCCGGCGCGCGCCATCAAGTCGGCCGCGACGCTCGACGGCGTGAGCATGCACTCGTCGCGCACCGGCAGGCCGAACCCGCGCAGTTTCGCCGCCTGCTGCGCCGGCGGATAGGCGCTGCCGTTGGTGAGCACGACGAAGGGGAATGCCCGCCGCGCAAGTTCGGTCAGCAGCTCGGCCGCGCCCGGCAGAATTTCATAGCCGCCCAACGACCGGTCGCTCAACAAGAGCGTGCCGTCCAGATCGAACATCAACCCCTTCAAGCTCAGCGGCGCGGCAGAAGGCGCAGTCCGTTTTCTCATGCTGTCCCTGCGCCGTTATCCGCGCTCACGCCGGCGGCCGCCGGCGCCGCATGGCGGCGAAGTTCCAGCTTCATTCCCGCCTTGTCGATTGCCACATAGTCGAGGTCGCTGCGCGCACTCAGTTTGCGGATGAGATCAAGGATCGGACTTGACGCAGGGCTGTAGTCCCGCCGCGCGGGGCCGGCGGCCGCCATCGCATCGACCTGGCCCATCGGCATGGTGGCGCGCAGTAGAAATTCCTCATCGCTCAACGCCGCACCCACCCGCCGCCGCAGCTCCTGCAGGTCCGCCATGACAGGCTCGGCGCGCAATTCCCGCGTGCGCGGCAGCGATTCGATGCGCTCCATCACGTGCGCGGCGATCGGCGCCATCGGCCGCCCGAATCGGCCGATCGCATAACGGATCGCTTCATCCGGGATGACCGAGTAACGCTCCTTGTTCATGACATTCATGACGGCCAGCGTCATGAGAATTTGCGCGAAGGGCGTCATGACGATGGGCCATCCGAGCTCTTCGCGCACCCGGCCCAGCTCCTCGATGACGGCGCCCTCGAGGTGCGACAGCCGGGCCTCGGCGAGCTGGCGGCGCGTGGTGCCCACCATGCCGCCCGGCAACTGATGCTTGAGATAGCGGGCATCGAAGGCCTGCGGCGAGCCCACAGGCAACCCTTCCGCCTGGGCGAGCTGCGTGAAGTATTGATTCACTCGGTCGAGCGCCTCTTCATCGACGGCCACGCGGTGTCCCAGAGCACGAAGATTCGCCGCCACCCGCGCCGAATGCGGATTCGAGGTCCCGTCCGCGGCGGCCCCGGAGGCGCATTGCAGCGCCGCCACGCCATGGTTGGGGGCGTCCATATAGGTGTGCTCGGCGAGCCCGATGGTGCAGTGAGAATGTAATTCGAGCGGCTTGTCGCCCATCACGGCCTTGATGGCCGGTATGAGGGTCTGCGCCCGCGCGGGGCTCAGCAGCCCGCCCGGGTCCTTTATATAGAGTGCATCGATGAAGGGACACGCGGCGAGCATGCGCGCCCGCTCGACGTAATGGGCATCATCGTGGATGGGGCTCAAGGTGAAGACCAGCGCCACGATCACGTACTCGCCGCCGCCCTGCTTCACCATGCCGGCGCAGGCCATGTTCGATTCGGCATCGTTCATGGGGTCCGCAAGACAGAAGCGCCGGATGCCGTTGCGCGTCAGCGTGCGGAAAGCCAGCGCCATGAAATCCGGGCTGGCGGTCTCCCAGGAGATGAATCGAAAGCCGGTCGACATGAACTGCAGCGGCGTCCGCGGCGTCGTCGCCGCCATCAAGCGAATCCGCTCCCAGGGGTCTTCCTTCTTGTAGCGCACCGCCACCCCCATGTGCGTGGAGGTGGTGAAATCGATGGCGCGAAAGCCGACGCGGTCCATCACCGGCGCGATGGCGAGTGTCCGCGCCGTATCGACGCCCAACGCCGCCCACAGGCACTGGTTGCCGTCGCGCAGGGAGGTCTCGACCAATTGAATGTCAGCCATGGGCGGCCACGGCCTCGGCATGGTCAGTGAGATCCGGCCGGCGGCCATATAGCCGCTCCACGAAGCCGGTGTCCACGCCGCCGGTTTGAAATTCCGGATCCTCGAGCGCGGCGGCGTGGAAGCCGAGATTGCTGTGGACCCCGCTGATGCGCGTGCCGGCAATGGCGCCGCGCAGCCGCGCCAACGCAGCGGCGCGATCCTCGCCCCAGGCGATGATCTTGGCCATCAGTGAGTCGTAGAACGGCGGAATGCTGGACCCCGGCACCACGTGAGTGTCCACGCGAATGCCCTCGCCCCCGGGCCACGACACGTCGCGGACGCGTCCGGGACTGGGCTTGAAGTCGTTGCGAGGGTCCTCGGCGTTGACCCGGCATTCGATGGCGCACCCTGAGATTCGAATGGCGGCTTGCCGCAGCCGCAGGCCGCGGCCGTCCGCGATGGCGATCTGCTCGGCGATGAGATCGATGCCGGTGACGGCCTCGGTCACCGGATGTTCGACCTGAATGCGCGCGTTCATCTCGAGAAAATAGAAGGTCTCGCGCTGGGTGTCGACCATGAATTCGACCGTGCCGGCGCCGCGATAGTGGAGCCGCTCCGCGAAGCGCACCGCGGCTTGCTGCAACGAATGGCGCAGCGCGGCCGGCAGGCCCGGGGCCGGTCCCTCCTCGATGAGCTTCTGGTAGCGGCGCTGCACCGAGCAATCACGCTCACCCAGGTGAATGACCCTTCCGGCACCGTCGCCGAGAACCTGCACCTCGACGTGGCGGCCGCGGTCAATGTACTGCTCGAGGTAGATGCGCGCGTCGCCGAATGCCGCCCCCGCCTCGGCCGCGGCCAGATCGAGCAGCGCGGGCAGGTCTTCGATCCGCTCGACCCGCTTCAAGCCGCGGCCTCCGCCTCCGCCCACCGCCTTGACCAGCAGCGGCATTGCCAGCTTGCGCGCCAGAGCATCCGCCTCCGCGCGCGAGTTCGCCGCACCCCCGGGCACCACCGGCACCTGGGCCGCCGCGGCTTCGGCGCGCGCGCGCAGCTTGTCGCCGGTCGCGGCAATCTGCTCCGCCGTCGGGCCGATGAAAACGATGCCGGCCGTTGCGCACAGCTGCGGCAGCGCCGCGCGCTCGGACAGAAATCCGTAGCCGGGATGGATCGCATCCGCGCGCATGGCCACGGCGGCGTGCACGATGGCCGGGGCATTGAGGTAGCTGTCGGCGGATTTTGCCGGACCGATGCAGACGACCCGGTCTGCCTGCCGCGCCGGCTCGCCGTCGCGGTCGGCTGCGGAGACTGCCAGCACCGTCTCGATATCCAGGGCGCGGCAGGTTCGGATGATGCGCGCGGCGATTTCTCCGCGATTGGCAATCAGAATTCTGCGAATGGCCATGAATCAGGCGTCCACGCGCGCCCGCATCAGAACCTGGCCGAACTCCACCAACGTTTCGTCAGCCGGCAGGATTTCCGTGATGACGCCTTTGACGCCGGCCCGCACGGTATTCATGAGCTTCATGACTTCGATGATGGCGATGACGCTGTTCTCCTCCACCGGCGAGCCGACCTCGACGAACGGCGCGGATCCCGGCTTGGGGGCTCGGTAGAAAGTGCCGAGCATCGGCGACGCGATATCCCTCGAGTTCGCCGAGCGCGCAACGCCGGCCGCCGGCGTACCGCCGGCCGCGGTGCCGGCCGTGGTGCCGGCCGTGGTGCCGGCCGTGGTGCCGGCCGCAACGGCGCCGGCCGCCGCGGCGCCGGCCGCCGCGGCGTCCGAGAGTGACTGCTGCGTCGTCATGTTTTGCGTCACTGCACCGCCCGCACCCGAGCGGCGCAGCGTCAACTTGATGCCGTCGATCTCGAGGTTCAGCTCGTCAAACGTCGACTGCTCGACCAGGCGCATGATTTGCGCAATATCGGCGGCGGTCAAGGTCACCGTTGTCCTCCGAAGATCTTCATGACGTGCAGCAGCGGATCGTTGAGTCGCGGCGCCGCCGCTTGACTGTCCTTGTTCGACCACACCGTCTCGGGCCGGCTCTGCAGCAGCAAGATCTCTCGCGTGTGCCGGTCGATGGCCCATTCGATATCCTGCGGCCGGCCGTAGTGACGCTCGATCTGTCTGCCGAGGGCGCGCAGCGACTGCAGCTCCTCGTCGGACAGGCAGGCTTCGCAGCGCCGGGACTCCTCCACGGCCAGCTCGTCGACCCCGCCGCCCGGCGACTGGGCATGGCGGATGGCCTTGTCCGAAATGTCGCGCACCGAAATTTCACCGGTGATTTTCCCCACCACCCAGCGGTCCGGCGTCACCTCGCCGCTCACCAGGGCCGAACCCAGACCCCAGGCTGCCTCGATGGTGATCACCGATCGATCTCCGCTCAGCGGACTGCGTGTGAACATCACCCCGGCCGTGCGCGCATCGACCATGGTCTGCACCACCACCGCCATCGCCACCGTCGATTCCACAATCTTGAGCCGCCGCCGATAGTTCAGCGACTCCGGTGAATACAGGCTGCCCCAACAGCTGCGGATCTTGGCCAGCACGGCATCGGCCTGGGTGACCCAAAGATAAGTGTCCTGAAGACCCGCGAAGCTCGCATCCGCCGCATCCTCGGTGGTCGCCGACGACCTCACCGCGACGGCCGGCGGCGCGCCGGATTCGCCCAAGCGGACGTAAGCCGCGCGAATCTCCTTCTGCAAATCCTCCGGCAGGGGCGCCTCTTCGATGCGCGTGCGTAGCTCGCGCGACAGGGACCCGATCTCTTCCAATTCACCCGCGACGAGCTGCTCGACACGCCCCCGCACCGGTGCGCTGCGTTCCAACGCCGCGATAAAGTCCTCGAACGCCTCGGTGCGCACGACAAAACCGGGCGGCACGCTGATGCCGGCGCGCTGCAGCTCGCCCAGGCTGCCGCCCTTGCCGCCCACCTTGGGGCGATCGTCGAGACCAATGTCCCGGAACCAGCTGATGTAGTTCGCCGCAGGCACGGTTCGCAGTCAGGATCAGTGCAGCAACGTGACGATGCCCCGTCCACCGTCGACCCGGATGCGCTGGCCATCCTTGATTTTCGACGTGGCATTGCCGGTGCCTACCACGGCGGGCAGGCCGTATTCGCGCGCGACGATGGCGGCATGGCTCATGGAACCGCCGATGTCGGACACGGCGGCGCGAATTTTCTGAAAGATGGGGGTCCAGGTTGGATTGGTGACGTGACAGACGAGAATATCGCCTTGCTGCAGACGTGAGATCTCCTCCACCGACTTCACGATGCGCGCGATTCCCTCCACCACTCCGGACGAGGCGGCAAAGCCGCGCACCTCGTTGCTGTCCGTTCCCGCGCCCGCCGACAGCCAATTGTCCAGGCTTTCGCGCGTGATCCCCCACAGCATCACGATGGCGGGATCATCGATGACGTCAGGAATGGGACCGAGCGCGGGCGGTGTTTCGTGCCGGGCCCACTCGGCAATCGCCGCCTTGCGCTCAGCGACGATCGGCCGCCAGTGGTGAGGTCCGCGCGGCGCCGAGCCGCTCGACCAGGCGTTCATCAGATCGATGATCGCCGCCTCCAGTTCATAGTGCGTGAGATGGAACACGTCTTCGGTGTTGGCGAAGAAGCCGTGCGCGGTCAGCAGCGCCCCGAAGCTGCGGATCTTGTTGAAGAACAGGTTGGTGTACCAGTGTTCACAGTAGAACTTGTGCCCCTCCACGTAGGGAAACACGCGGTGCGCCAAGGTGATCATCTGGTCATAGGCGGCGCGCTCCGCGTCGTTCTCGAGCAGCTCGCGGTAATCGGCGATCAGCCGGCCTCGCTCTTCGCGCAGCCGCTCGACCTGGCGATCCATCGCCTGGCCCGCGCGCACGCTGCGAGCATACCCCGGGATCGCAGCGAACGGCATGGACAGATCGTCATTCCAGCTGCGGTGATAGTGATAGAAGCCATCGCCGACGTTGATGTTGAACCAGGGATCGCGCGAGGTCTGCAATTCCTCGAGCCAGCGGCGGCCGGGTTCGCCCGCGGCGCGCAGCGACCGCATGACGTCGTCGACCGACGCCCCTTCGCGGAAGTGCGCATCGACGTCGAGCTCGACGGCACAGCGGGCGAGGCGCCGCAGCTCATCGTCGGGCCGGAATATTTCCGCATCGATGCCCGCCACCATCCGTGCGATGGTCTGGTCCGTGATCTCCGGAAAGGCTTTCTTGCAGAAGCCGAAGAAGGTCAGGTAGGCGCCGTAGCCCAGCAGCAGAAACTCGAAGTGGTGGTGCCACATCCGGAAGTAGCCTTCCATGGTCTTCTGGTAGGTGACCAGCAGATCGTGGTTCGAGGCAATGCCGCGGCCCGCATGCACGTGTTCGAGCGGCTCGAACTCGGGGAGCACCGGGTCCGGCAGGGCCGTCGCCTCCCCGATCAGCTTCAGCATCTTTTGCTTCCACTGCGCGTACAGGGACTCCCAATTCTCGTAGTAGTAGAAGGCGCGCTTTTGGAACTCCTCGGTGCGGCGCGCGATCTCCTTGGGATCGGTCACTCCATTGCCGCCGATATAGACCCGGCCATTGATGATGCGGTGGTCGATGCCGAGCGTGGTCGGCAGGCAATGCACCCGGGTGTTGGCCGCGCCGAGCGCGCAATAGGCGGCTTCCGCGGTGACCATGTCGAATGCGGACATCGGCTCGGGGAAGTGCATGGAATTGTAGAACCAGAATTTCTGGTCGTCGGCGCTTGAGAATTGTATGTGGTAGGGGTAGGCCGCCTGCGCCCGTTCGGTTCCCGGTATGACCTTCACCGAGCTCGGCAGCGGAAAGACCCGGGGCTTAAGTTGCGCATTCATAGTGCACTCCCGGCGCGACCCGCCGTGATCGTCATTTCTGGCATTCAAGAATCAGATGACCCAACGCGGTATTGGACGCGGGCACATGATAGAAACGGTACACCTGCTTGACCTTTTCACTCAGCGCGCCGCGCATGATCAACCACATTACCAGTTCGATGCCCTCCGAACCGGACTCGCGCAGGAACTCGAGCGGCGTGATGTTCGTCAAGGCCTCGGGATCGGACACCAGCAGATCGAAGAAGCGCGCGTCGAAAGCCTTGTTGATGAGCCCCGCGCGCGGTCCCTGCAGCTGGTGCGACATGCCGCCGGTGCCCCACACCATCACGCGCAGCGGTTCCGGATACGAGGCCACCGCTCTGCCGATCGCCTTGCCCAGCAGGTAGCAGCGCCGCGCCGTGGGCGGCGGGTATTGGATGACATTGACCGCGAGCGGTATGACCCGGCACGGCCATGCGGCCGGCTGGCCATAGACCAGCGAAAGCGGCACCGTCAGGCCATGATCCACATCCATCTTGTTCACGATGGTCATGTCGAACTCATCGAGAATCAGCGATTGCGCCAGATGCGCCGCGAGCTCCGGATGACCCTTCACCGTCGGCACCGGCCGCGGCCCCCAGCCCTCATCGGCGGGCGGAAATTCCGCCGCGCAGCCCAGCGCGAACGTCGGAATGATCTCGAGCGAAAACGCGGTGGCGTGATCATTGTAGACCAGGATGACCACATCCACCTTCTGCTCGGTGATCCATTGCTTGGTGAATTCGAAGCCCTTGAATACCGGCTGCCAATAGGGTTCCTGAGTTTTGCCCAGATCGATGGCGGCGCCGACCGCCGGCACATGCGATGTCGTCAACCCTGAAATCAGCTCAGCCACGTTTTTTCCATTCTGCCAGCGAGCGGTTGCCGTCGGGACTGCGGCCGCCGTCCTTCATCATTTGCGCATAGGCTTCCTGGCTCGAGCCCGTCATGATGGCGGCCACATGCTGAAAGCTCTTGCCGTCGCTGGAGAACAGCTTCGACAGGAAATAGATATTGCCGCCGAGTGCAATCATGCCGTTCCAGTCGCGCGCCAGGATCACCTGCCGCTGCGCTTCGGTCATGGGCCAGGCCTTGAGATACTCCGCCTCGTTGGCCTTGAAGGCGGCGCGATTCTCCGCCTTCATCAGCGACATGCAGAACTGATTGAGCCAGTAGCCCTGGCGAGCGCGCTCGGCATCGAACACCGTCGTGCCCGGTATGTCATCGTAGGGTTGTGGCTGGCGCATGGTCCTACCCTAAACCTTGAAGCCTTCGCCGTCATCCAGCGTGAAGCGTCCGTCGGCGATGGCCTGTAGCCAGCGACAGGTCTTGACAAAGCCGCCGAAGCAGAACAGGTGTACTCCCGAGAAATCGCTGCTGTTGTCGCCGCGGGCCTGTGCGAGACCGCGAAGCACGCTCTCCGGTCCGTGGTCGCCCAACAACAAGGTGAACGCCGCCGGGCGCGCGGTCAGTACCCGCATCGAGGCGCCGGCGCCGCAGCGCATGGCGAACTTGATCAGAGTGCTGAGCTTGGTGGGTCCTGCCAATCCGCCGACCACACGGGCCTGCACCCCGGCCGCCCGCAGCTCACGCACCCAATCGAGAAAGGGTCCTGGCGCGAAAAAGAACTGCGTCACCAAGGTCAGCTCCAGTCCCGCCTGCTGTGCCGCTCTTACCTTGTCGAGTTCGGCACGCCGAATGTCCGCCAGTGGCACCTTGGGATGCCCCTCGGGATGACCGGCGACCGCCACGCGCCTCAACCCGTGTTGCTGCAGTGCGCCACTGGTCAATAACTGCAGAACTTCCGTGTAAGGACCCTGGGCCTGCGGATAGTCACCGGAGATCAACAACACCTCCTCGACCTGCGCGGCGACAAACCCGCCGAGCACCCGATCCACCGTCGCGGTATCGCGCAGCAGCCGCACCGGCACATGAGGCACCGGTCGGAAGCCCGCGGCCCGCACCGCACGACAGGTCTCCTCGGTCGCGCGCCATTCCTGCTTCGGCAGGTGGCTGACGAATACCGCCGTGCCCGCCAGCAGCAGCCGGCGGCTCTCCTCCAGATGCCCGACATCGCGCACATTGATCTCGATCGACGCTTCGCGCGCCAATTGAGCGATGGCCTCCGCCGGATCGTTGTCGAGGGAGAGAGCGTTGCTGCTTGCTGCGAGCGGCATGTGGAATCCGGATCAGGACTGCCGCGTGCGCCAGCCCTCGTGATATCCCTCGCGGGCATCGCGCGCATAGGGCACCGGCGCCACCTTCACCCGTACATCCAGCTGCTTGTGCCGTTCGACCGTGGTTTTCTTCGTGCCGCCGCCCTCTTCGCCCCACACCAGCGTGAGCACGTCGCCCTCGTTGATGTTGGGGTCGACCACGCCCAGCGACAGCGCCGCGCGTTCGTTGTAGCTGTAGCCGCCGAACATCGACAACCCGACCACCTTGCCGCCCATCATGACTCTGTCGTACGAGGACGAGGCGTAGTTGGCGATGGGGATGTCGAGGAACTTGTAGTGCTCCGCGCCCGGCATGAACAAGGACGCATAGATCTTGCCGCAGTCTTCGCCGTTCCAGGCAAAGGTGACCTTCTTGCGATGCGGTTCCTTGGCCTTCTTTTCCAGCGCCTCGCGTCCGATGAAGTCATGATCGAATTTGACGAATGGGCCGTACCCCAGCTCGTAGGGCGTCATGTAATAGTCTTCAATATTCTTGGAGACGAAGCTGCCGCCGATCGATCCGGTGCCTTCGTAGCCGCCCGCCGGCAGCCATTCGCGGTATTTCTTCATTTTTTCGCCGGTGTACACCGCCGGCAAAGGCGACGGAATCCATCCCGACTCCAGTGTATTGCTGGCGTAGGCCCGCGATCCCACCGGCACCAGGCCGAAATCGCGCCCCGCTTCGAGGATGGCATCGCGTATCTCATCGCCCTCGGCATAGGGACCCCACAGCTCGAGCCCGGGCGCGCCGGCCATGCCGTGGCGCAGGCAGCGCACTTTGCGGCCCTTGATGGTGATGGCATCCATGGTGAAGAACTTGACGTCGGGGATGGGCCCGCCATTGAGCTTTTCCAGCACCTTGGCGGCGTTCGGTCCCTGCACCTGGTAGCGATAGTGGCGGCGCGTGACCGCCTTGCCGCGCGGATGCGAGGGCGAGCGGTCATCGCGGATCATGTCCACTTTGAAGCCGCCGGTCTCGCCATGAAATTGCAGCCAATTCACCGAGGGCGCGCGCCCGACGAACAGCAGCTCATCTTTGTCGAGATAAAATAGGATGCCGTCGCCGATGACATAGCCGTCGTAGCTGACCGGCACCATCTGCTTGGCCTTGTTCACGGCAAAGTTATTGAAGCTGTTGATCGTGGTATACGAAATGAGCTTCAAGGCATCGGGACCCTTGACGGTCAGCTCCGCCATATGGTGCGTCTGATCGAACAGCACGGCGGTCTCGCGCCAGGCGCGTTGCTCATCGCGCCAGTTGTAGAACTCGCTGGGCACCACGGGATACACGTAGGCCCCGATACGTGAATTGCGCAGCATGTCCACCGTGTTGCCGGCGCTTTTTAACAGGCTCTCGAGATTTTGCTGACTCATGACGGCGATGTCCTTTGGTGTCCGATCCGATGATGTTTGAGATGCGTGCGCTAAACCGCCGCCAGCGGCAGCCGCAACAGATTGCCGCCCGCGGCCTTGCGCGACGGCGCGTCGCGCTGTGCGGCCGCATGCAGGCTGCGCTTGGCGAGGTTTGAATGTTCGCGGGCCACGCTTTCGGCCCGCGCGCCGGCGCCGGCTGCCACGGCGTCGAGGATGGCGCGATGCTGGCCCTGCGAGATGATGAGGGTCTGATGCGCCTCGGCCAGCGCCGACGGCGCCACGACGAAGGCGCCGGGCGACGCGAAGGGCAGCGCCACGATGCGCTCGACGGCGCGCGTCAGCACGGAACTGCGCGCCAAGCCCACGAGCAAAGCATGAAAGCGCTCATTCAAGCGCACAAAATCCGAGAACTGTTCCGGCCGCAGGGTGCGGCGCTCGACGATGGCATCCATGGCGCCCACGCAGTCGCGCAGATCCGACAGTTCCGCATGTGAAGGCCGCCGCTGCGCGGCGCGCCGCGCCGCCGCGCCCTCGAGCATGCCGCGCACATCGATGGCGTCATACACCTCGGCTTCGTCGAATGCCCGGACCACATAGCCGCCGGAACCGGAGGGTTCCAGCAGCCCTTCGTCCGCGAGACGCGACAGGGCCGCGCGGATCGGCGTCCGCGACACGCCGGTGCGCTCGACCAGCATGAGTTCCGGCACGCGTTCGCCGGCGACCAGCTCGCCGTCGAAGATCATCTGGCGCAGACGCAGCTGCGCCTTCAGGGTCTGGGCGGCGCGCGGATCGCCATTGCGCATCAATTGAGTCATGGGTAGTCAAACGTCCTAATGTATACGTTATTTCGAATTGTATACAATATTGCGCGCCAGTGTAAAGCGGAGCGCAGCCGGCGCGACACTCGGTGCCGCGGCGTAGCCGCACGTCTATAGCCGCCCCGCAGTCACCTCGCGCCCGATGTGGTCAGCCTGGCGCAGCGCCAAGGCGACGATGGTGAGCGTGGGATTCGCGGCGCCGGCCGTGGTCTGCACACTGCCGTCCGAAATGAACAGATTCGGCACCTCGTGCGTGCGCCCATAGGCGTTGGTGACGCCCTGCGCCGGGTCGTGGCTCATCCGCGCAGTCCCCATCTGGTGCGTGGAGGGCGGCACCGCGCTCACCAGCGTGCGCTTCGCGCCCACCGCTTCGTAGATCTTCCGTCCCCGCCCGGTGGCATGGGCGAGCATGGCCAGATCGTTCGGGTGCGGGTCGCAGTGGATATGCGCCGCCGGCAGTCCGGAAGAATCCTTCACCGTGGTCGACAAGGTGATGCGGTTGTCGGGGCGCGGCAGGTCCTCGCCGTTGACCAGCATGCCGGCCATGTTGCGGTAGTTGTCGACCGCCGCAGCGAATTCCCGTCCCCAACCGTAGGGCATTCCAATGAGGGGGAAGGTCGGCAGGTCGAGCATCGCGAGTTCCAAATGGTAGCCGCCCGCGAAGCCGCGGCTCGGATCGTGGACATTCTCATCCTCCACGACTCCGGCCAGCACCGCCCCGCGCCAGAAACTCACGGGTTGATCGAAAATCCCAAACACAAAGCTCAGCACGTGATGGCAATAGTTGCGGCCCACTTGGCCCGATCCGTTGGCCAGGCCGTTCTTGAATCGCCCGGACTCCGACAGCAGCAGCAGGCGCGGCGTCTCGACGGCATTGCCCGCGACGCACACGATGCGCGCGCGCTGGCGCTGCTCCGCCCCCGCGGCGTCCCGATACACCACGCCCGAAGCGCGGCCCGCATCGTCATGTTCGATTCGCGTGACGAAACATTCACTGCGCAAGTCGAGCTTGCCGCTGGCCTCGGCCTTCGGAATTTCCGTATACAGCGTGCTCCACTTGGCGCCGGTCTTGCAGCCCTGCACGCAGAAGCCCTGCTGAATGCACATTCCCCGGCCATCGCGCGCGCGCGAATTGATCGCGAGATAGTTGGTGTGCACGCGCTTGTACCCGAGGCGCCGCGCGCCGGCGTACATTACCTTGAAATTGTTCGAGGCGGGCATGCCCGGATTGCCGTTGCGGCGCGTCACCCCGAGACGCTTCTCAGCCACCTGATACCAGCGTTTCAGCTCGGCGTAGTCGATCGGCCAATCGGCGAGCGAGGATCCGGGTATGTCGCCGTACACGCTTCGCGCGCGCACCTCATAGGGCTGCAGCCGCGGTGTTGCGCCGGTCCAGTGCACGGTGGTGCCGCCCACCGTGCGGCAATGCCAGGCCGGAAGCGTCGGCGACGTCTTTACCGGATCCCAGGTGCCGCTCTGCGAGCGCGGCTCGAGCCAAGTGAGCTGACCGAATGCCTCGCTCGGGTTTTGCGAGAAGCTCGCGAGCGATTGACGTTTGCCTGCCTCGAACAGCACGACCTTCAGGCCGCGGCTCGTGAGTTCGTTGGCCATGGTTCCGCCGCCGGCGCCGGAACCGACAACGACGACGACGTCCTTGTCGTTGAGCTCAAAACGCGGCACGAAACTCTGTGCCCTTATCCGAACGGCAACGCGCCGCTGTCGGCCAACGGCACTTCTGGAAGCCACTTCAAATCGTTGAAGCCGCGCAGCAGATAGCCGCCCTTGGAGAATGCCTCGCCTTCGAATCCAAAGTGCGCCCAGGCGATCGGGTTGCTATACAGCACCAGCAAGGTTTTGATCCGCACGGATTGGAAAAATGCGCCGGATTCGATGGCCTTGAGATGTTGGACGCGCGCCTCCTCAGGCAGCTGGGCAAATCCGTCGCCCAGACTGGCAATGCCGGCCGCCAGATCAGTGTGCGCCTGCGTCGACGCCGCGGCGTCGGCATCGATGGCTTTGACCACCAGGGCATAGGCGGCATCATCTAGCGTGTCGTGCGGGGCCAGGGTGCGGATCATGGCCAACAACGCCGCGGCCTCCGCTGACGACAGCACACGCAGCTCCACGGCCCAGACCCGGCTGGGCAGCAGCCCTGCCAGCGGACTACCGAGCGCGATCACGCCGGTGAGCACGCCCACCGCGCGCACGAACGAGCGTCGATCAGCGCTCTGAAGCGTGTCGATATGCGTGGCGCTTGTGTTCACGTTCCAAGGATCCGCCATGGGGAACTGCTAGACTCTACTCAAAGTGAACAAGAACATGACTATTGGGGTTAAGCGGCGGATGAAGTACGAAACCAAGCTGATTTGGGTGTTGACCATCACCTTTGGCTTTGTGTTCTTCGACCGTAATGCCGCCAATTTTCTGATGCCCTTCATTGCCGATGACCTGCATTTCAACAACGAGAAAGTGGGATGGGTAACCGCTGCGCTGTCGCTGACCTGGGCGGTCGCTTCGTTTCTGGGCGGCTGGTATTCCGACCGCACCGGCAACCGTAAGACGTTTCTGTTGGTCACTGTCGTGGCGTTTTCCCTGTGCTCGTTCGCCTCGGGACTGGCAGTGTCGTTCGCGACCCTGATTGCGGCTCGACTGCTCATGGGCCTCTCCGAGGGACCGATACTGCCGATCGCACAGTCGCTCGTGGCCATCGAGTCGACGGCCGCCAAGCGCGGCAACAACATGGGAGTGATGCAGAACTTCGGCAGCAACATCCTGGGTTCGTTTGCGGCGCCTCTGGTGCTGGTGGCCGTCGCATCGACGTACGGCTGGCGCTGGGCCTTTTATCTGGCGGGTGTGCCGGGTCTCATCATGGCGCTGCTCATTGCCAAACATGTGCGCCGGCCCGCCGCGGCCGTGGCGGCTGCAAGACCGGCCGCGCCGCTGGGCACGCCGCCGGCTCCCCCGCCGGCTGAGGCCAACATGCGTTTTTGGGACATGCTGCAGCATCGGAACATATGGCTGTGCATGTTGATGGCCATCTTCATGGTCGCGTGGATGGTGCTGGGATGGGCCTTCTTGCCGCTGTTCTTTGTCAGGGTGCGGCACATCGGCAGCGGCCAGATGAGCGTGTTGATGAGCGTGCTGGGCCTGTCGGCCGCCTTCTTCAGCTTCGTGGTGCCGGCGTTGTCGGACCGTTTCGGCCGGCGCCCCGTCATCGTCATCTTCAATTTCGTCGGCTTGCTGGTTCCGCTCGCCGCGCTGTATTTCCAGGGCTCGCTGTTCATTCTGGGCGCGCTGATCTTCGTCGGTTGGTCGGCCAGCGGGACCTTTCCGTTGTTCATGGGCACCGTCCCCTCGGAAACCATTCCGTCTCGCTACGTTGCAACCTCGCTCGGCATGGTGGTGGGACTCGGCGAGATCGTGGGCGGCGTGTTCGCGCCGGCGATCACCGGCCGCGCCGCCGATCACTACGGCTTGCAGGTGCCCCTCATGACCATGGTGGGCTGTGCGATCGTCGGCACCGCGCTGGCATTGTTTCTGCGCGAGACAGCGCCTATTTGCGCATCGAACTCAGCTACTGCTCAATGAGTCGGCGTGTTGCGCGACAGGAATTTCGCGAGCGCCTCTAGTTCGGCATCGCTGATTTCGGTTTTGCGAAACTGCGGCATCACCGAAATCCCGTGACGTACCAGGTACTTGACCGTTTCCGGCTGTAGGTCTTTCCATTCGAGCAGCACGCCGGGTTTGATTCCCTGATATTTCACGGTCAGCGCGTTGGTGCCCGGATGAGTGACTCCCGGATCGTGGCAGGGTGCGCACCATTTCGTATACACCACGCGACCGGCCGCATGCGGGTCGGGTGGCGCGTCGGCCCGGGCTGCGGCCCCGGCCAGCGTCAGTCCCGCCAATAACAACCCGGCTAACGCGGAGCCCTTCATCACTCTCAACTCGGCGCGTCGGCTCATGTGCGTTTCTCCCGCAAATGCTTGGGCCATATCGCGTACCGGCCCGGCGACATGATTCCGTTCGGGTCAATGGCGTCCTTGAGTGTTTCGTGAAAACGCTGCAGGGCATGCTCATTGAACGAATACACATCCATCACGGATTTCTGGAACACCGGCGCGGTGCGATACTCGCCCCAGCCATGCTGGCCGCCCACGGCGATCAATTTCTTGAATCCCTCGCGGTAGCGCTTGTTGGTGGCCGGAGCCTCGGTCACCGGCGTCGCCAGGATGAAAATAAAGCAGCGCTCCCAGAAACAAGCAGGCATGCAGAACGACTGAAACAACGGCATGTCCAGTTCCCGCGCCGCTGCGCTGAACACGCGGTTCGCTTCGATGATGGCTTCGCCGGTGCGCGGCACGATCGGTGAAAACCACATGTGGCCCTTCGAGGGAGTCGGGTTCCACGGCGAGCGCGCGCCGATTGAGAAGGCCCGCAAGGCCGGCACCCCCAATTCCGGTTCGTGATAGGCATCCGCCTTGGCCGGATCGATCGGCAATTTGATCCGGTCGACGACGCGAAATTTCGCGCCCTCCAATTTGGAAAAATGCCGTTGCGCCGCCTGCCACTGCGCCTCGATCACCTCCGCAGGTCCATGAAAACTGAGCCACAGCTGCCAGTACGGTATGCCCGATTTGATCCCGTAGGCCTCGAGTTCAGGCGAATATCCGAGCTTCGCGGAAGCGAGAAGTTGGCGATGCTCATCGATCATGGTGGGCGGCCCGGTCTCGTTCCACAACTGCACCTGCCCGATGGGCGGGTAGCCGTTGAGGGGCGAGGCGATGTCCGGAAATCCCGCGGTGATCCGCGCGTTTTCCAGGTAGTTGAGCGTCTCGACCATGGGCGCAAGATCGCCGTACCGGGATAGAGAGACGGTCCCGCGCAGATACGCTTCCGGCTCCGGCATGAGCCAAAAGCCCATCTTGGTGACGATGCCGAAGTTCGACTGCGAGAATATGCCGTCGATCCATGGCCCGCATCCGGACTTGTACTGCTGCCAGGTCTTGGCATTGGGAATGGCCCCCATGCCGGTGCGCAGCAATTCCCCGTTCGGCAGCACAATTTCCATGCCGCAGTGAGAATCGAAATGGTTGCGGTAATTCGCCGTGGTGTAGCCGCCGCCGCGGTCCAGGGCATTGCCGATGACGCTGCCCCAGCCGGGGTCGGGACAATCGATCCACACTTTGAGCTTGCGCTCCTGAATATGGTGATACAGATCGAAATAACTGACTCCGGGCTCGACCAGAGCGAAGGCATTTGCCTCGTTGACCTCGATGACCTTGTTCATGCGCTTCAAATCGACCACCACGCTGCCGGAATAGGCGGGCGCCGAGCCGCCGTAGCCCAAATTCTTGCCGGTGGAGATGGGATACAGAGGAATCTTGTAGCGATTGGCGATCCGTACGATCTGCTGCACTTGCTCGGTCGAGACCGGCGCCACCGCGGCCGATGCCACCAATTCCTCCGGCTCATGCAGGAAGGGCGAGAAGGCATCGCGATACAGATCCACGTCCTCGTCGCTGGTGAACACCCATTGCCGGCCAACCGCCGTTTCGAATTCGGCAATGGCGCTCGCGAAGTCGGTCGAACTCACACCCGCCGGCAATCTCATCATGCCTTCCCCCGCGATATATCAGTTTTATTGTTCAAGCGATGACAAAAGACACGAGCTGCTCGTCGCGCGTCGCCCAATCGAGGCCGCGCGCGGATCCGATCACGCGAGTTGTCGAGGCACCCTTCGCACCTCCGCATGCCGCCACAAGAGCCGCCGGCATTCTTGCCGGCCAATCCGCCGCGGCCAGCGCCGATCTCATGCCGACCATCATCGGTTCCGCGGCGGTCAATCGATGCACGGCATCCTGCCCCGGCGATACCGAGTGCTCGGCACGGATCACCACCCGCATCCAATGGTCCCGGGCCAGTTGTTCCAGGCAGAATAGAGTTCGAGCGGTGGTCATGCCGGCGATCGCGCCGCCTCCCGCGGACCATCGCGGCCGCAAGTCCCGCGACCAAAGCTCGGTGACGTCGCCGCCGATACCGACGATTCCCGCGGTTGAACCCGTGTACTCAGCCGCCGCGCCAAAAGCCCGCCCCGACGGGTATCGGCGGTCGTAGATGAACTTATACAGTCGGATGCTCGAGCGAGTGGCGCCCGGCGGCATCGGGTCCGATGGCCGGGCCGCGGCCAGGCCGGCCACACTTACAGCGGCGCCTGAAATCGCCGCGGCGGCACTTGTAAGGCAAAATCTTCGGCGGTCCACGGCCCCTCCGGCAACTAGCTGGTAGGCCGTAAATTACCGACCGCGCCCGCCGGCTGCTCAACCATCAGCGAAAACCGGTAGGACCTTGGTCCCACCCCGCGCGGGATGCCATGGAGGCATCCTACGCCGGCGATGAGCCACGAGACGCCGACCAGAACGTCGGGGACCTTCCTGCCTTCCATCATGGCGCTGGCTGTGGCCGGATGCTGGCACGCGCCCGTGGCCGATGTGCAACCGAAAGGGGAGGCACGCCTGATCCAACGCGCGATTTCCGTGGTTGCGGTGAAAAATCGCGCTACCGTCCAATCTCTCGATGCAGATCAGCGCAGCGTCGTTCTTCATTTTCTTGATGGCAGCACGGCGACCATGACGCCGGGACCGCGCGTCAAGAATCTCTCGCAAGTTCGCGCCGGCGACAAGGCCCGGGCCACGGTCGCGCAAGAACTCAGCGTCTACGTCTTGAGGAACGGTCAATTGCCGGGCATCGACGGCAAATCCGAGCCCGTCAGCCCCGATGCCAAGGTACTGATGGTCGAACCCAGTTACCGACTGCTGACCTTGCAATATTCGAATCATCAGATCGAGACATTGAAAGTGGGTCTCGAGGCCAAGCTGTCGGAAATGGAAGCGGGCGACGCGGTGGTGGTCAAGACGACGGAACTGCTCGCCCTGCGCGTGCAAAAGCACTGAGGCGGTCTCACGTGATCCCCACAACTTCAAGATTGCATGTCTGCCTGTCGATGGGTCTGCTGCTGCTTCCTCTCCCCGTCTGGAGTCAGATAACTCCAGGCCAGGCCGAGCAGCTCAGAACTGGAATCAACGACCGCATCGAGGCGCTGACCATATTGGGCGGCGACTACTTGCTGGGGGGTGGTCACTTTCACTCCACCGGCGACGGTCCCAGCGATGTGGACATCGACACATCGAAGTTTGGTGGTTCGGGTGAATTCGGCACGCTCAAGCAGCTGGGCGATCTGGACATCGCATGGCGGCCCAGGCTGCAGGGCAACATGGGGACCGTCGACTTCAAGAATCATTTCGACACCCCGCTGCTCAATGGCGACTTGAGCGAGACGAAGGCTTTTGGGATTCAGTTCGGCGGCGGGGCGCGTTTCTGGTTCACCGATGACTTTAGCCTGGCACCGACCATCATGGGGATGTACGGGCATACCACCAATGACTACACCGCCAGGAGCGCTTTCATGGTGGTCAATCTCGCCAAGGCGACGCAGGTGGGCTTGGTCGATTGGCGAGCAGACACCTGGACGGTGAGACCGGCACTCAACATCCAGTACGTTTACGCCTGGGATCGAACCTTGATTACGCTGTCTTCCGATCCCGCGTATATGCACACGAAGAGCTTCAGCAGTTCGAACCCCAATATCAACATCGGCGGCGATTCGGAGGCCTGGGACAATAAGGTCGACATCGACATACCGTTGGGTCACATGCTGTTGAGTCACGAGCTACGCACCGGCGGTTACTTTGAGAGGACCGAACTCTACGGCGACGTCAAGGAGGGATTGAACACAGGTCATCTGAACGAAATTCACGGGCGATTGGTGCTCGACTATCTGAATCAACTCTGGCTGACGCAATGGATCGGCCTCGGCGGCTCGTATTACTGGGGCAGCAACTTTACCGGCTGGTCGGTCGGCGTCGACTTCATGCTCGTCTTTTGAGTGCCCGTTCACGCTTGCTCAGCCCCGTGCTCGTGGATGCGTGACCACTATCACGCGATGAGTCCCAAAACCGGAGGAATATGGGCCTGAGCGGCCTGGCCGCCACCACCAATGAGCCGTTGATCCTCACATGCTCTGGATACTCACTTCGCTGTTTTTCTGTTGGTGCGCATTCCGAGAAATCCGCAATAGTGTGGTCGCGCCGCCCGGATTCGACCAGCCGAGGCCGGCATCAAAATCCTTTCTCGCGCTGGTGCTGGCGCTGGCGGTACTGTTTGCGTGGCCCCCGATTCATACCTGGTATTTCGAAGAATTCTTGTCGAACCGGGCGACCGTGCTTGCTGACGGTCACCGCGCGAAAGTTCATTGCAACACCCTGTTCGACACCATGATGGACCCAGAGATGCTGGCGTCGGGTCACGCCAACCCGCGAACCGGCAAGATCGGTATCCAACAACCCTGGTGCGGCACGTTGATGTCTTATCTCAGACATCCTGGCCGGGCGTCCTATGCAGAGCTCAATAGTCTGGATTTGTTCACCCACGAGAGCATGCACATCCGCGGTGAGCTCAACGAGGTCCGCACTGAGTGTCAGGCGGTGCAGCGAAACTACCGTGCCGCCCAGCTGCTCGGTGTTCCCGACGCGATCGCCAAGAGGAACGCCCTCGACCTCTACAACATCAACTACCAGGACCGCGGCAGAATTGGCGGCCTAACAGGCGGCTATTATTCTGCACAGTGCGCACCCGGCAAGGCCTTGGACGAACACTTGAGCGATTCTACGTGGGCGGCACCGTAGTCAGTTGCATTTTCTCCAGGAATGGCCTGTAACGCGCGTCAGCTTCGAGATTCTTGAGAAGCGGCTCTCCCTTGATCCGGTACAGCACCACGTCTTTTTGCCGATAGGCCCGGTCAAGCCAGGTGAATGCTTGATCCATGTCGCCGCGATAGGCGTGAACCTGGGCTATCCCGTACGCCCAGCGTTCCGCAAACTCCTCCTTGGCCCGCGCCAGCGCTGCATCCGACTCGGCATTGCGCCGCATCGCGTGGTATACGCAGGCGAGCCCCACGTCGCCGCCGTAATCCGGACTCGCCCGGTGCATGTGGGAGAGTGCTGCATCCAGCCTGCCCGCCGACAGCAGGACGGTTCCGAGGGACCAGTGACCCCACAGATACGTGGGACTGATGTCGAGGACTCTGCGAAATTCCGCCTCGGCTTGGGCGAGCCTGCCGCTTCGATGGTGAATGGTGCCAAGCGCGCCGTGCGCCACGGCCCCCAGGGGATCGAGCGCGGAGGCGGCATTCAAAAAAATCGCCGCTTCGTCGAGCCGGCCCAAGGCCACGTGGATGATGCCGGCGGTCACGAGAATCCCCGGATCCCGGGGATCGAGGGCCAGCGCCCGTTGAATTCTCTCCGCAGCCGCGGTCCAATCCCAGTCGTGTACAGCGGATATCAATGCCTGTTGAGCGTACGCCATGCCGGAGTTCGGGTCGAGCTTCAGCACGTACTCGCACGATGCGCGCGCGCGCTCGAATCCCTCGCGAGGCGATGCATAGCCCCATTCGGCGATATAGAGATGCACGAGAGCCAGAGACTCCGCCGCGCGTAGCGCCGTAGGGTCGAGCGCGAGCGCTTGCTGAAAGTATCCCGCCGCACTCTCGAATCCGACCTTGTCAAAACGGTCGAGTGCGTGGCGGCCCCGCTGATAGAGATCGTAGCCGACCGCGCTCTTGAGTATCGGCCGCGACGGCAGATCGACCCCAACCGCCACCTGCAGTGCGCGCACCAGACCGGCGGCGATCTCGTCCTGAATCTTTAGCACCTCGTCGAATTCCTTATCGTAACTGCCGGACCACAGATGTGAACCATCCTGTGTGCCGATCAATTGTGCGGTGACTCGCAAGCGGTTGCCGGATCTGCGGACGCTGCCTTCGACGGCGTAGGCGGCGCCCAGCGTGTTGCCGATGCGGCGCAGATCCTCGTTTTTCTCCCTGAACTGGGAACAGGCCGTGCGGCCAATGACGCGCACGCCCGGGACTCTCATCAGTAGATTGACCACTTCCTCTGCCATGCCGTCGGCGAAATATTGTTGATCCTGCTTCTCGCTCAAGTCCACGAACGGCATGATGGCAATCGACCGGTCGATCATCGGAGCCGTGATCGGATTTGCATCGGGCACCGTGCCCGCTGCCGATACGGCAATCGTTTCCGCGCTCCGCCTGGGCGCGTCGGCGCAGGGAACCACCGGCGCTACCAAGCGATAGCCGCGCCGCAGGGTGTTGGCGATGTAAGTGGGTCTCTTTGCGTTGTCGCCTAGAATCCGGCGCAGCGTCGCCACCGCTTGGTAAACGGAATTCGGCGTGACGATGACGTCTTTCCAGACTTCTTCCAGCAGCTGCGCGACGCTGACGACCGCTCCCGCATGTTCGGCCAGGAAAACCAGAAGCCGCATGATCTGCGGCTCGAGTTTGACGGATTTGTCGTCCTTGGAAATCTCATCCAAGGCAGGGTCGACGCGCCAGGCTCCGATACAAAACCCGGCTTTGTGCGGCGGCTTCATCGACGCTGATCCAGCATAAGCTATTGATCCCAGTAGCCTAAAGGCTGCTTAGACGCTCCCCCATAACCCGGCCACAGTATACCCACCGGCGCGGGCGGAGTTGGTTGCGCGACTGGTCTTCATCGCACCTTCCATCAACCTTCACGCCGAAATCATGCCGTCCTCATTACTCGCCGCTGCGCAGATGTGATTCTCACCATGCAGTGCGCGTAAGCGCAATCCCACTCAAGGAGATGTACGTGAACAGCAATGCCTCGGTCCTCAAGTCTTTCAGCTGTCTCGCTGCGCTGACGGCGTCCGCCGTACTATCAGGCCCCGTCGACGCCGAGAGCCGTCCGGTCACGGTCAAAATTTCCGTTGACACTGCAGGTCTCGATCTCAGCCGGCCCGCCGACGCGCGCGAGGTGTACCAGCGCCTTTACTTTGCGGCTCGCACCGCTTGCAGCAACGGCAACCGGGTAGGTCTGGAACCTCCATCCAGCTTTGTGGCCTGTTACGAACGAGCGCTCGGGGACGCCGTACATTCCGTCAATCGACCGCAACTGAACAGAGTCTATCTCGCGAACCACACGAGTCGCGACGCCGAGACCTATGGCATCGAGGTTTCGCCACGCATGGCTGCGAAGTGACCGTCACCGGATGTGCTGCAGTGCGGCCACGATGGGACCTTGGTCCCAGTCTCCGCCAAGTGAGGGTCGCTATACATTTGGGGCTGCCGCAGGATCATTGCGCCCTCGCATGCGAGATGTCCATGTCCGCTCAATCCCATTCAATTTCAGCGAAACTAGACGGACCGACCTCGGTTCCTACCGTTACAGCACCGGCCGCGCCGCCGGCGAGCGTGGAATCGCGCTTCCTTGGGCGCCTGACATTTCAGGACGGCTACCCGACCGAAGAGACCATGAAGCGCCTGTACGACGAACTGGACTTTCAGCGCGGCACCCAGGTTGCCCTGCGGAACACTCCGGCGTTGAGCATGTACAACTTGAGACTGGCATTGGCCCGAGACCTCGGCGCGGATGCGTCGAACAAACTCGTGATCTTTCGAGCTACTGCCGCCAGCCTCATGTTGACACCCAACTCCGAGACTCTCTACGCGACGAATTTCCTGTCCCTCGACAAAGATGGGCCCACGGTCCTGGATGCACCCGCCGGCGTGCTCGGTCTCGTGAACGACATGTGGATGAGGCCTGTGGAGGATATTGGGCCCGGGGGACCGGACAAAGGTCATGGAGGAAAGTATCTGTTTTTGCCGCCCGACTACCACGGTGACCTGCCTGAATCCGGCTACTTCGTGGTGCGCATGCAGACCTACGGCGGGTGGTTTCTGGCGCGCGCCTTTCTAACTCCCGAAGGCGATGCCACGCAAGCGATCGCGCTGCTCAAGAAAACGCGGATTTATTCATATTCGAAGAGGGATGCGACGCCGGCGATGATGTATGTCGAAGCGACGGGAAAGGTCTTCGACAGCACCGCCCCCAACGACATTCGCTACTTCGAGATGCTGGCCGACTTGATCGCCCATGAATATCCGCAGGTGGTGGACGCCGAAGTTGCAGGCATGATGAAAACCATCGGCATTGAGCCGGGCAAAGTCTTCGCACCCGATTCTCGGCTGAAAGGCATCCTGGAGGAGTCGGCCCGAATCAGCAGCTACATGGCGCTGACCATCAGCTACTCGCCGCGCAATCCCGACCGTGTGCGAGAGGGGTCTCAATGGATGGCGGGACTCGAGGGGTATCCCACCTTCAATGACGGCCGCTGCGCCTTGATTGATCCGTTAATCCGCATGACCTGGTTTGCCACGGGAGCGGCGAAGGCCATGAGCGCGCCAAAACCGGGCACCGGATCCCAATATGCGTGGACGTTTTTCGACAGCGACGGACAGTGGTTGCTGGGTGAGAAAAACTATCGATTCCAAATTCCTGCCAATCCACCCGCCAAAGATTTTTGGTCGATCGTCATCTATGACAATTGGTCCCGCGCAATCTTGGCGAACGGCCAAAAGGTCGCCAGCAAGAACTCCTACGACAAGTCCATACAAATCAACAGTGATGGCACCATTGATATCTACTTCGGCGCAAATCCCCCGGCAGGAGTCGAGAGCAATTGGATCCGGACCCTTCCCGGCGTCGGATGGTTCGCAATTTTTCGCCTTTATGGCCCGCTACAGCCTTGGTTCGATCGCAGCTGGACGCCGGATGACATCCTCCGGCAGCAGGCATAACAAGGCTCAAGACTGGTTTTGCGCGACTTGTCCAACGCCGCGCGCCCGCGACTATCAACACCTCCGCAAGGCACTTCACCGTCTTGGCGCGTCCGCTCCCGCTCCGGAATGCGCTCACGCCTTCGAGTGAAGCAGCGTGAATACTGCCGCCAAGAGGATGGTGACTGCCAGAGTCACGTTCAGGAAGCGCTCGGTCGCAGGCCGCAGCGTGGCTCGCCGCAATCTCACACCGACGGACAGCCAGGCGAGGTCGACAACGATTGCCACCATCACGCAAAGAACCCATTTGAGTATGACGTCGACCTCGGGGTCGTGGTCGACCAAAGTCTGGGAGGCCATAAGGGAGGCGAAGGCGACGTAGGCTTTCGGATTGGCGATTCCCAGCAACAATCCGGACTTGAGTGACGATCGCGCCTGAGCGCGCTGCAGCGTTGCTCCGACGGCTGCGGTAGCGATCTGGTAAGCCAAATAAGTGAGGTAACCGGCCGACACGATTGTCATGACTCTCATCGCGAGAGGGACAACCTCCAGAAGTGACAGCAGGCCCACCGCGGTCGCCCCAAAGGCGATGGCCAAACCCAGTTGCAGCCCCGTATAGAAGCGAAGTCCCCCCCAGCCCTCCACGCGGCCGACCGCAAGCAGAGCGGCAATCCCGGGACCCGGCGAACCCAGGAGTGCCGTTGCTGAGGCCATGAAGAGCCAATCGGCGACGCCACCCATGTCAATGACCCCTGCAAGACGAGCCGTCTCTTGGTCAGGGTAGGTGGATGATGTATATTAGGGTAGCTAATATTTTTGTTTGATGTCATTAACTTTTCTACTATGTCTGACGTGCAAAATATCGACGTCGCTCTGCTGCGCGCATTCATTGCCGTCGCTGAAACCGGGCGGATGACCACTGCCGCAAGGATCGTCCACCGGACGCAAGGTGCTGTTAGCCAGCAGATCAAACGCCTTGAATCGCTATTCGAAGCGCGGCTATTCGATCGAAAGACGGGCGCTGCCCGCCTGACGCGTGAGGGCGAGAAGCTGCTGGTCAAGGCCCATCGACTGGTCTCACTCAACGATGAAGTCGTGGATCAGATGAGGGCGGTCGACTTTACCGGCGAGGTGCGTCTCGGCGTCGCGCACGACATTGTTCGGGCAATGATGCCGCCCATCCTGCGCCGCTTCAGGCAAGAACATCCCCATGTGCTCATTACGCTGGTGAGCGACACGACTCAAGTGCTCCGGGCAGCCCTTCGCGAAGGAAAGATCGATCTGGCACTGATGACCGAGCCCGAGCGCGGCGATCGGGATCAGTTTCTGCTCGCAGACCGGCTGGTGTGGGTCGGCGTCAAAGGGGGAGACGCTCACCGGCGCCGCCCGCTGTCCGTGGCGCTGGGTCAGGAGAACTGCGGATTCAGGGCGGCGGCAGTCAAGGCGCTGACGAAAGCCGGAACGCCATGGCGCGCGATCTGCCAGTTCGGCAGTCTAGAGCCTGTGTTCGCCACATTGGAGGCGGACATGGCGATCGCTTTTTTCCTCTCGCGGACCGTGCCGGACCGTCTGGCGGTAATTCGCAGCCGGGAGTTGCCCGAATTGCCGCGTTTCCATATCAATCTTCGCGTTCCCTCAACCGGTATGCCATCGGTGGCGACGGAATTTGCGCGTCATATTCGCGAGGGACTCTCAAGTCGGTATGCCTAGGGCATCAATGCCCCGGTGGTTTTTCTCGTGCTGTCGTACTACTGTCGCATCACTGTCGCATTCGATTCGTAACGGCCGTCCAAATCAGTCGGTCACTCTCTCCGGATCAGATCCGAAACAGGTGAACGATGAAAGTGAATGCCACGAAGGTCATAGGTCTCCGAAAGAAGCGTTCCTGGTCCCAAGATGAGCTGGCAACGGCGGCGGGGCTCAACCTGAGGACGATTCAACGGATCGAAAACGAGGGGACGGCCTTGGAAGCCGACCTAGAGAATCTCAGAGTTACTCCGGAGGAGCAGATGAACACATCTGAATACAAGACTCGACCTTCATCTGATGCGCGTCTCTCCGCTGCTTGGCGTTTTGCAGAATGCCACGGCGCCGATGACTACCGACCAGGCCCCACTCCTTGATCTCCTCCAAGGATCGAAAGCAGCCGAGGCAGGTCAGGTCATCATCCAGGCAGCAATGTCGTCTGCACGGAGATTGAACGGAGCTGTTTATTTCACTCATGGACGTCGCCCAATGATCAGGCTTGAAATTCGATCACATGGGCGCTGGGGAGTCCCGGCATTGCATCACAATGACAGGGCCCCAGCCGTTCGCTATTGAGCGATCTCAGGCTCGACGAGTTTGGCCAAGTTTCGCAGCGACTCCTGCCAACCCAGGTAACAGGCCTCGACCGGAATGGCATCCGGCAAGCCTTCCTGCACGATGTTGACATCCGTGCCGAACGAGACTTTCTTCAGCGTCACCGTGACTCGAATCTCACCTGGCAAGCTCGGGTCCTCGAACTTATCGGTATAGCGCAAGCGCTCGTTGGGAACGAGCTCGACATACTGGCCGCCGAACGAGTGGCTATGGCCGGTGGTGAAATTCCGAAAAGACATTCTATATGTACCGCCGACTTTCGGGTCCATGTGATGCACAATGCAGGTGAAGCCATTCGGCGGGATCCACTTGGCCATCGCGTCCGGTTCAATGAACGCCCGATAGACCTTCTCGGGCCTGGTGGCTAGAACTCGGTGGAGTCGCACGGTGTTGGGCATGTTCGGTTCTCCTGGGCTGCGTGTTTATGCGCCCGGAATGGGCAGGACGGGCATGATTTCGACACCATCGCCCGGGAATATCGAAAAGTGCGGGTGCTTGTCGAAGAGCTTGGCGGCCGCTTCGTGCGAATCCGCACGCACAACCGTGAATGCACCCAGGTTGTTGCTCGTGTCGACGACCCCTTTTTCCGTGATTTTCTTGGTTTTCCCCAGAGGTCCGCCCATGCTGACGATGGCTGCTTGATGTTTCTCGACCCACGCCTTCCACGCAGCCATCCCTTCCCTTTCTTTTGCGCGCCGATCGCCTTCGGACAGTGCCTCCCAAGCCGCTCGTCGAGGACTGGTTTTGCTGCCGAGGAATACTGCGAGATAGGTGTTGTTCGTGCTCATAGTCTTTCCTTTCCTTTCCTTTGCGCATTGCGGGTTGGAATAGCAACTCGATATAGCGGTGCAAATGATCGATGCTCGCGGCCGCGATTGCCGCGCCGCCCTTGGCCTTCGCCAAAATGAAGGCCCCCTGCAGAACCGCCTGGGTATGCAACGCCAGGCTCTGGGCAGTCCAGGGGGCGCGAATCCGATAGCGCTTCATTGCCTCGGCAATGTCCGCTTCGATCTTCGCGGCGTGCCCGCTGATGCTCGCCTCGCACGCCTCGCGGATGTCGGGGTTGGTGCCATAAATCTCCTGCACCATCGTTCCGACAAGACACGTGAACTCAGCGATTTCCCCTTTGAGGAGCGACTTGCGGAAATCGAGGTAGCCGAGCACCCGATTGAGAGGGTCGCTGCGCTGGTGGTACCCCGCGGTCTCGAACAACGCTCCGGTGATCTCGGACCAGTGATTGGCCGCGGTGACCGCTAGAGCTCCCTTACTCTCGAAGTGATGAAAGAACGCGCCCTTGGTAACACCGGCATGGGTGCAGAGCTCGTCGACCGAGGTCGACGAGTAACCCTTCTCTCGGATCAGGGAAAGGGCGGCATTCAGCAGCTTCTGCCGAGCCCCCGCCTTTGCTGACTGTTGGGTGATTCCGCGATCCATGAAGCGAGCATACAAACCGGTTGGTATGCTGTCTAGACCCGACCATCCCGCGACGTCGAGTTATGGCTCGATGGCCTACAGTGAGTTTCGGACTTCGCCGCTTCCCCCACGCTTATCACAGCGACAACATGTACTTGCATGGCTCATGGACTCTGGTCGTTTTGGAGGAGGATCCCAATGAAAACGCTGAAATGCAGAGATCTTGGCGGGAAATGCGATCAACCATTGTCCGCCAATTCTTGGGAGGAAATGGTCAAGGTCATGACCGCACATGTCTTGGAAAAGCACCCCGATGTCGCCAAGGCAATGGAAAAAATGCATGACGACGACCCGAAGAAGTGGGCCAAGGAAACGAGGCCAAAATGGGATGCGGCTCCAGACATCTGATCCAGGAGTCATGGAACTCGCGGGAAGGATCAGGCTAGCTTCTCGCGGATCGGTGAATGATACTCATCAGACCGACACAGGGGATGCCAATGAACCAAATCGTCGCAGTCGATGTCACCCGCTTTGTCCTGGATTTGCATCGCGACCTTTCCGTCGCATCCAGGGCTACCAAGCCGGGGCCGCCGGAGCGTATCGACGGCGTGACCATCGGCTTCGTTTCGGTGACAACGGACGCACCTCACAACGGCGAAGTTCACCCCGACGGAGATGAAATCTTGTATGTGATATCTGGAAGACTGCGCGTCATCGGCGAATCCGATCCGAACGCAGCGCTGGAATTGGGGCCCGGACAGGCGTGCATTGTGCGCAAGGGTGAGTGGCACCGCGTCTTAATGGTGGAACCGGCGCAACTCGTGCACATTACGCCTGGACCACGAGGTAACTACAGACCGCTGTAAGGTCAGTGGCGCGCGGCCTCAGGGAAATATCTCATGATGGTTTGAGCAGTGTGCAGCCATACGTCGGTACCTGAGAACCATGTTGCCGACACTTGAACGAATATCAAAAAAGCGAATCCCCATCCGAATGCAGGATGCAGGCGCCGATGCCGAACCGTATCGACGATGATCGCCGCTAGGGGCAGCAGGTCGTTGAGGAGGTGGATCTTCCACACTGTCGAGCATCTCTATCGGAAGACGACTGACGCCGGCTTCCATCGCTGCGAACGCCGCCAGCAACATGAGCCGCTTGTGGAACTCGCTCCGGTAGCGATAGTAGAGGCCCAGACTCCCCAGGGTTAGAAACTCTACGAATAGTGCGATGACCAGAGCGAGGCCAGGAAGCGCCGGTCCCGGCATGTGGCTTCCGCCCAGTCTAGTCGCCACGATGACCGTCGGTACGGCGACAACCAGGATGAGTGCGAGCAGCACAAATCCCGCCTTACCGAGCCGCCGGTGGAGATCCGGCCGACCCATCGCGATCAGCAACACTTGCGAGCTGAATAGCGCAATCCACGCTGACATCAAGGCAGCGTGCAAATGCACGAGCCCAGTCAGCGCCTCGGAATGCGCCCCGAAAAACTTCGAAAAATACGAGCGCTAAAATCCTCCAATCACCAGTCCGCAGACAGCGACTGCAGCCGACAAGTACAGTCTGCGATCCTGCGATCGAGCCGTAGCAACCGCGATGTATGGGGTTCCAACTTCAGACATGAGCCGACCGCAATTTCTCCTCACTAAGAGGCAATAACCGCGAACGGTGCTGACTCCCGCCATTCTTCAATGAATGATTTGTGCACCGGCTCAGGAGCGGGCGGCAACTGGACGACCTGATATTATAGATGCGACCCAGCATGCATGGCCCAAAGTAGGCGTGCGTTCATTAACCAGACAAAGGAGCCGCGGGATGAAACGCAAGAACATGCTGATCTGTGTGGGTACCACGATGGCGCTCGCCGTCCTGGCAACCGGGGCTGCGATTTCCGCCCAGGACAAGTACACCGTCAAAGTGCCGAGTGGACTCGCATTTTCCGAGTTCAAGGGGTACGAGGGCTGGCAGACTATTTCCGTCAGTTATAACGGAGGCCTGCTTGCGGTGATCCTCGGGAACCCCGCGATGATCGACGCGTTCAAGGCCGGCGTTCCCGGTAACGGCAAGCCCTTCCCCGACGGCGCCAAGATGGCAAAGATCCATTGGAATCCAAAAAAGAACGAGGCGGCCCCCGGTCAGCCGCTGGTGCCCAATACGCTCCATGACATTGATTTCATGGTGAAAGATAGCAAGAGGTTCGCGGACAGCAACGGATGGGGATATGCCGAATTTGAGTATGACACCGCGTCCGATGCGTTCAGGCCCGGAACGTTGACGGATCAGCCGCCGCAGGGGAATGACGCCAAGTGTGGGGCCGCGTGCCACACGGCAGCGGCGAAGCAGGACTACGTCTTCACGGTGTACCCAAAGAGGTGAAAGAAGTGGGCCGGTCCATGCAGGAGACCCCAGTTTTGACCGCGGTCGTGGAAATCTTGACGGGCATTTTATGATGCCCGCGAAGCGCGGCGTCCCAGCGTTCCGGCCGTCGGCGATCTAACGCGAGATCAGTAAATCCATGTCCGCCTGCATCCGCTCCTTGTATTCGTCGGACCAGTGAGCGTCGGGCTTCAGTCTGGCTTTGCTGTGCGGCTGCGGATGAGGGGGTGTCCGATTTTCTCTTGGCGACTTTCGCGCGCCGGACTTTAACTTGAGGATCACGCGGGGAGATCCGGAATTTGAGGAGTTCGAGTTGTTCATGCAGTTATAGGTGGCTCCGATGAGGGTTTGTTGCGCTCGTGGACCGGCGTGGGCCGAATCTCAGCGAGATTGTAGACATCCGTTGTGACAGCTGTATATCCCTTCCGTTCGAGCAGACGCGGGAGGTCTGCGATGTCCTCCCGACTAACTATACTCCGGTCGCCTTCGCGGCGCACTGGAGTCGGCGAGGACGCGCTACCGAAGCACTCGAGCGACCGCCTCGATCAGCCGTTCAATATCGGACGACGTCAAATCACCCATGGTCGATATGCGAAACAGCGTCTTGGACAGGCTCCCCTGCCCCGCATAAATGACAAAGCCGCCCGCCTTCAAGGCATCGTGAAGCACAGGATAGGTAGTCCCTGACGGCAACCGGTACGAGCGCAGGACGACCGAGGACTTCTCATGGGGTAGAACCCCTTCGATTCCAAGTGCCGCCAAACCCCGGCGCACCTGGTCTGCCAGCATCGCATAGCGCTCATAGCGAGCCGAGCGGCCCCCTTGGTCCGCAAATTCTCGTAGCGCCTCGACCAATGCGTAGTAGACATGCACCGCCGGCGTGAACGGTGTATTGCGCTGATCCTGCAGAACGGAGAGTCGGCCAAGATCAAGGTAATAGGCGCGGCTCACCGCCCCTTCCAGAGCGCTTCGCCGCGCGATGACGAATGATGCGCCCGGAACCCCGTGCAGGCATTTGTTTGCCGTCGCCGCCACGGCAGCCAAGGTGACATCCGCGAATTCGATTTTTTCGGCACCGAAACTGCTCACGCCGTCCACCAACAGTTTGACCGAGTGCGCCCGACATAGGCTTGCTAAGGAATTCAGATCATTTAGGCGCCCGGTGGTGGTTTCGTGATGGACAACCGCAAGATGGCTAAAGCGCTCTTCGCCGGCCCGGGCATCGAGTGTTGAAGCGATGCAGGCAAGATCCGGTGCATCCACCCATGATCCGCTGATTCGCTCATGCGCGATGCGATACTGGGAACAGATTTGCGCCATGCGTTCGCCGTAGACTCCGTTTTCCACCACCAGCACGCGTCCGGCTTCGGGAACAAGGGCCGCCATCATGCTTTCCACCGCGGCCGTTCCGGAGGCCGTCATGAGCACGGCAGACCATTCTTTAGGATCGAGTTGATAGACTGCCAGCAATCGAGAGCGCGCCTCATCCTGCAGGTCATAGAATTCGCTCTCGCGATGACAGAGGTCCGGCTGCAGTAGGCTGCGGCGCACGCGCTCCGTCAGGGTCACCGGCCCAGGATTGAGCAACAACATCAGCGACCCCCGATGGCCGGCTGAAAGTGACGCATGAATCGCATTTTGACCTCGGGCGGACTCATAACAGGACGCGGAAGATTGTTCGAGCTCCCGGCGCGTATGGCCAAGCGCGCAAATCGCGCCCGGTCAATGGGCGGCGCATCCAACCACCGCCCGATGCTGTCTACGTTGTCTGTTTCCAAAGAACTTCCATAGCCGCACGCCGCGGCAATTTGGCCGAACGAAATCTGCGGCGACACCGTTGCCTGCCCGCCGGTCGAATCGTGAACACCATTATCCAGCAGCAAATGCTGCAAGTTGGCAGGGCCATAGGCACCGACGGTCGCGAACGCCCCCATGCGCATCAAGGCGGCGCCGTCGCCATCCAGGGCAATCACCCGCAAATCCGGTCGGGCCAGGGCGAGTCCCAAGGCGAGGGGCACGACACATCCCATCGAACCCACCATGTAGAGATGGTTAGGTCGATCGTCGATTGCATACAGCTCGCGTCCACAAAACCCGGTTGACGCCAACACGGCCGTAGATTCAATCGGCGCGTGAGCAATCACCCGACGCAGGGCATCCGCGCGCGAGCTCAAGTCCGCGCCCGATGCGCTCCGCCAGTCGGTAACCGTCGAAGTATGGGCGGCGGGCCGCTTCATCGCGGGTAAGCCGGGCGGCGGCTTGGACGGCGCGACGCTGCCTTTTTGCATCACGAACGCGTAGGTGCTGCCGGTGGCATCCATGTGTGCGATGGCGCGATCGAGCGCCGGACCAACGGCTTCAGGCTCGGTGGGAAAGAGTTCCCACCGAATGGTCATCGTGTCGAGCAGCGTCGGCGTAATGGGTCCCATCAACGCGTGTTGCGGTTCATCCGCAACTCCCGGTTGGCCGCGCCACGTGACGATCAGCAATTGCGGCAGACGGAAGGTCCACGTCAGCGACGTCAATGGACTTACGGCGTTACCGAGTCCTGAATTCTGCATCATCGCGATGCCGCGCTGAAGAGATCGATCGGGATCGTTTGCCAGGGTCACGCCGGCAATCAATGCCACCGCGTCCCCTTCATTCGCCATGGAGACGTACTGCAACCTCGTATCTTGAAGCACGAAATCGATAAACGGCGTCAAGTACGAACAGGGGACCCCCGCATACCAGTTGAATCCGCGCTCGCGCGCGGCCTCCACGAAGTGCCTTGCTTCAATCAAGTCATGCTGCCGGGCGTTGACTGCGCGTGGGCAAAATCCGCCGCGCGATGAAACTCCTCGAGATCGTTCACGCCGCGCCAGTGACCGTGCACATAGATCACCTCGATCGCCACCCGCTCCGCAATCAATGCATTCAGCAGCGCTGGGAGGTCCAGTGCATCGAAGTCCTCACGCAGGCGAAGCTCGCTGAGTGCGGCCTTGAGCAGCGTCAAGCCATGCCGGCT
>Ga0193726_1000203_pt1 | contig 82033 bp, 53 predicted proteins | sample H2c1metaG_FD_144928 | JGI IMG/M metagenome (GOLD analysis project Ga0193726, IMG submission 144928) | Soil microbial communities from a riparian zone of the East river system, Colorado, United States - H2c1 | ecosystem: Environmental > Terrestrial > Soil > Riparian zone | place: USA: East River... | reverse complement strand
GGGGTTGTTAGATTACCAAAGAAAAGAATATATATTTAGATGGGACTCTGAATTATAAAATTGGTTAAATAATATTAATTTTAGTCACTAAAGAACCTAATTATCTAATTAAAAACAAAATAATATAAATATCCCTTTATTATCCACAATTCTTTTCCATTTTAATTCTAATTCTAATCTTTAAATTATTACTATAGGATTAACTAATAATAATATTTATATTTCTTCTATTTTAAAAATAAATATTACTGTTATATAATTTAAATGGCTAATTTAGATTATAACTATTAATATATAAATTCCTCAATTCTATCTATTTAATATTAATAACAAATAATAACCTAATATATAAAATTTCTTTTCTAATAAAACCATAGAATAATTATATTATTTAGTAAGAGTAATCTTTAGTGAATAATCTAATAATATTTGTGAGCTTTTAGTTCAATCTATTAATGGTAAGCTAAAAAGATCTCAGATTCAGATCTAACCTTATATTCTTTACCTCTTTTTTATTCTTTAGAATTATATTGACAATGGTTAATTTTATTTTTATTAATTCTATAAGGGTGAATTCTTGAATATCTATCTTTGTTTTGTTTTCTGTCCTTTGATATCCAATTAAGTCTGAGTAGTATAAGAGTTTCAGAGTATATTAGTTATAAATGGATTTGTGTATTGTTTATTTTTTTTGTTAATAATTAATATTCTTTTTGGTTTTGTTTTGTGGGGGTTAGAATGCTAAGTCATCCTGCCTTAGATAATTTTATTTAAGGTCAATTTTTCTAGGTTAAACCTTCAGCCTTTTTTTTATTAATAATTTCTGAATGGCTTTGTCCTCAGATATTTAATATAAAATTCAGTAGTCTCTACTACTGCAGAAGGATAGTTAATATATTATTAACTTTGTTTAAAGCCTTTTTAATCAATTATCTTTAATATTGAGTCATTAACCTATTGATTGTAAACCAATTACAATTAATTTAGCTGTTTGATGTTTTCTTATTATATTTTACCTGATTCTATATATCTATAGCAGTATAATATGCTTCTTAAAATGGTATAAATTATAAGTCTCAATACATCTTAGCAATAAAACTCAATAATCTTAAATAATAGAGTATAAAAAAATATGCTCAATTTCTATAGTATTAAATAAAATTTCTAATTTTCTATTTAAATAATTTAATTATAATTCTATTTTTAAATAAAAATAAATGGAAAAAGATAAGAAAGCATAAATAAGCTATAGAAACAGTATAATATGCAGGCTATTAAAGATAAGATTTTAATTAACAATGACAACTCTTTTTTTAAATATTTTTGCTTTTGGTACTTTACTATCTAGTATTTTTGCTATTACATCTAAAAATCCTGTAATATCAGTTATTTTTTTAATCTCCACTTTTGTTCAAGCAGCTTTATATTTAATTCTTATGGGGATAAATTTTGTAGGAATCTCTTATATTGTTATATACGTGGGAGCTATAGCTGTACTATTTTTATTTATAATTATGATGATTAATATTAAATTAACTGACATATTAGAAACTGGTAATCAGTATACTAAGAATTTACCTTTAGCTATAGCTATTGGTTCTTTATTTATATTTATTATTTTTACTATTTTACCATTCAATTTTAATAATGTACCTGCTTTATCTATATTATTAAATAATATGACATATTTAAATAGTATTTTATCAGATTCTAAATTTATATCTATAAATTTGATTAACTCTATTGTAAATAAATCTTTTTTCTCATCTGTCTCTGATGTACTAATAGCAGATTTTCAACAAATAGAAGTATTAGGTCATGGTTTATACACTTATGAAGCTGTATTATTAATTACATTAAGTATTATTTTATTATTAGCTATGTTTGCTACTATAATTATATCTAGATCTAATAAAGCCAATAACAGAGCTTAAGAATATAAAAATTATTTTTTAATAGCCCTTAGTAGCTTCAGTAAATTATAAAATGAAATATAGACAAGCATTATTTCTATTTCTAAATTATTTATAATCTGTTCAAATGACTATTTCTGAGATATTATTTATTAGGGTTTTTCTCTCCTGAAACTTTAAATTATAATATAAACACCTCAAAATATTAATTTGAAAAAAGATTAGTTCCCTTTCCCCATTAATATTCTATCTCTCCAAACAAATATAATCAAAACTAAAACCAAAGTATCTATCACAAATATCCTCAGTCAAAAAATTTCATTTATAAGACATGTTTAAAATTTATTTAAATAATATTGCAAAATTATATATTACTATTATCTCTTACCCTTCAGTAATAAAACTGAATAATCTGAAACAACTATTTATACTGATGATATTAATAATTTCTACTCTTATTCTTACTACAGGTATCATTGAGAATATAAAATATGAACTAATCAAAATAATAATAATTAATTTTACTATCCTCTATTTTTTATTTATTATTATAAATTTAATAGTTAGAATCTATAATATGTTAGTTAGAGTAGCTCATTATTTTCTTCAAAATACTCATTTAGAGAGACGTGTCATTATAGGATATTATTTTTATAATTTCTTATGTATAATACTAACTACTATATTATTATATAGAGTAGAATTTAGTATGATACAGTATGATCCTACTATTATAAATTATATTAATATTTATATATTTTTTTCCCTTTTTATTTCTTTAATCTATGTAGATTATATTTCAGCTCTGGAATTTAAGATTAACAAAATAAATATTACTAAATTTACTCGTCTTTTTATATGTTTTAATTTTTCTTTATTATTTATATGTTTGATTAGTGCCATAAAAATAACAATGGTAGAATTTATAATTAATGATAAAGAATTACTGCTAATATTAGCAAAATTTAATATAATTGGAGGTGATTCTTCGGGTAGCCTAAATCATAACCCTCAAGAGATTAAAACTAATCAAGGTGAAGATATGGACTTAGAATCTGATAGATCTAAAACCCCTGTGCCAGATACCCTATTACATAGAAATAATAATGACACAGTCAATACTGTAAGTCAGGCACCCAGAGGAAGAAGCTTACAAAGACCTATTACTCAGAATTCACCGTGGTCTATACATATTAATAACTTGACTCCACATATTACAGAATTGAATAGCATCATGATTAATCAGAGATGGATATTTTTACAGTATAATCCCATTATAGAGAAAGCTAGTTTGGACCTGCAAATAGAGGCGTTTAGGAAAGTTATCTCTTATGATATCCTTAGAAATATTCCTATCTCTACCATTATTGAGGATATTAAATTGCGACAATTAGAGGAATTTAAGCGAATAGTTACCATAGAGTCAATGTATGTTGGGTTACCACTAAGATTTAGACCTTACTATGCTCCCTTATTTGGCTATAGCTTTAATAAAACTAATACACCAATTCATCTTGAGAGACCTGTAAATTGGCCAGGTTTAAGATCTATAGCTGAGGAAAGCGAATTAGAAAGTCAATTAAAATTACATAAGTACCAATTAAAACTTCATAGCCCATTAAATTTTTATCAATTATATTCATCCTTAAATCTACCTCAGAGGAGTTCAAATATACCACTACTAGATATTAACAATTATCTGCCAAAATAAAAGCTAATTAAATAACAATATATCTAAAAAGATTTTTTTTAATATTTCATAGGTTGATTCTTAAATTAAAATACTCTCTATTTTGTGTGTGGTTGTTTTTATCTTTTTACCTTTTCATAAATTAGATTTATGGAATAAAGAAATAAGTGAATAAATTAATAAAATAATATCCCCTCTTAAACACCAATCTTATGAAACCAATGAGTGAACTATCACTAAAACAATAAAAGAAACTAAGATATGATCTTTATTTCAATATTAACTTTAATAGTGGCTAAGGCCCTACCATCACTTAATAATAAATTATCCTCTGTTTATTTTACAAGAATATCAGCTATAATATTCATTTACGCAGGAGTTTTATCTTTTAATTCTCTTTATATTCAGTCAATTGGATCAGGTATAGGTATATATAGTGGATTATTTCATATTACACAAGTATCTCAGTTAATAGAATGCTTTTTATTATTAATTGCTGCCTTAATTTTAATTGGGTGGCCTCTAGTTCACAAACAAGAATCAAATAAAATTATAAATTATTCCACTGATTATTCCTTAATTGTATTATTTAGTACATTAGGTTCCTCATTATTAATCTCTAGTTCTGACCTAGTGTCAATGTATTTAAGTATTGAATTACAATCCTTTGGTTTATATATCTTATCCACATTATATAGAGATTCTGAATCCTCTACATCAGCAGGATTAAAATATTTTTTATTAGGAGGATTATCTTCTTGTTTAATCTTATTAGGAGCTGGTTTAATTTATGCTTATACTGGTTTAACCAATTTTGAATCACTATATAGTTTAATTTCTGTCTCTGAAATAAATTATATAATACAAGGATTAAGTTTAGGACTAATTATAATAATAGTAGGATTTTTATTTAAAATAGCTGCTGCACCTTTACATAATTGGGCTCCAGATGTCTATGATGATACTCCAACAATTGTCACAATTTGGTTAACAATTATGCCTAAAATATCTATTATAATCTTATTATTAGAACTACATACACAAATTGGATTTATTGGTGGATTAACTTCTTTAACTATAAATAGTCAAGGATATGTAGAAATCTTAAATTCATTCACTTTAACTTCTTTATCTTCCAATATCTCAGCTCTACCACAAATAGATAATATCTCCTTATTAACGCCAATCCTAAATCTAAAAATAGAAAATAGTATATATTTATTAAAGAATTTATTATTAATAAGTTCATTATTATCTTTAATAATTGGTAGTGTAGTAGGATTAGCTCAAACAAGAATAAAAAGATTATTAGCTTATAGTACAATATCTCATATTGGTTTTATTTTATTAGCTTTAGCCATTAATACTGAACAATCTATAGATTCACTAATATTTTATATTATTCAATATTCATTAACTAATTTGAATATATTTTTAATAATAATAGCCTTAAGTTATGTGATTAATCATACCATTAATAATAAAGGACAATTAGAACATCATATAAACAATAATAATCTAAATCCCAATATGATAAAGGATATAAGATATATATCTGAACTTAAAGGACAATTTTTCTTAAATCCTTTATTAAGTTTAAGTTTATCAGTTTGTTTATTTTCTATGGCTGGTATACCTCCACTAATAGGATTTTTTTCTAAACAATTTGTTTTATATTCTGCTTTACAAAGTGGATATAATTTTATAGCTTTAGTTGCAATAATTGTAAGTGTTGTTAGTGCTTCATATTATTTAAAAATAATTAGAGTTCTTCATACTGAAACATTAGATTCTAATGAAGTGGCAGAAGAATCAATTAATAATTTATTATTAGAAAATAGAAAGGAACTATCATTAAATAATGATGAGAATACTGGTACATTATTAACTAATTTCCATTGTTTTTTAATATCTAGTTTAACCTTATCAATATTATTCTTTATTTTAAAACCTTCTTTAATCTTAAATAGTACACAATTGCTATCTTTATCTTTATTTAATTTTTAATGAATAATCTATTTTTTCTATTTATTTTTGTACCTTTATTAGCTTTAATATTATTAGCTTTAAATGTTTTATTAGCTCCACATAAACCAGATGAATCTAAAGTTTCAGCTTATGAATGTGGATTTAGTCCTGTCTATGGACAAACTAGATCAACTTTCCAAATACATTTTTATATTATAGCTATGTTGTTTTTAATTTTTGATCTTGAAATTTTATTATTATTCCCTATTGCTGTAACTCTTTACCAAGTCTCAATTTTTGGATTCTCTATTGCTATTATATTCTTTATTGTTTTAACTATAGGTTTTGTATTAGAAATAGGATCTGGTGCTATCACTTTAACTAATTTTGATCAACCTAATATTAAAATGAACAAACATATCCCCTAATATCTTAATTAAGAAACTTATATTGGTGATATAGTTGTTTTTATTCTGTTAAAAGAGTAATAACCTCTACATTAAGAAGTTATTAGATAAAATACTATTATATTCTATTAAATTAAATTATATTAGATTATATATAAACAAATTCCATCAGTCACAAACTACAGTCCAAAATGTCCCCACTATTTATATTATCACCTTTAAGTCAATTTGAAGTAGCTAGTTTAATAGGTTTGAATGCTCCTTTATTTGGGCATTTTAATTTAACTATAACTAATTTAGCTTTATATACATGTTTTATATTATTTATTATATTAGGATTTCATTTATATGGAAATAATGAATCTAAATTAATCCCAAATAACTGGTCAATATCATTAGAATCTATTTATGCCAGTCTAAATAGCATGGTTAGAGAACAAATAGGAAGTAAAAGTGAAATATATTTACCTTTTATATATTCTTTATTTTTCTTTATTTTAATTGGAAATTTAATCTCTAATGTACCTTATTCATTTGCTGTAACAGCTAGTGGAGTAGTATCTTTAGGTTTAAGTTTAACTATCTTTATTGGTGTAACTATTTTAGCTTTTTCAATTCATGGAATAAAATTTTTCTCTTTCTTTATTCCTGTTGGAACTCCATTAGCTTTAGTGCCTTTATTAGTTCTAATTGAATTAGTTTCATATTTAGCAAGATCAGTATCATTAGGAGTGCGATTATTTGCTAATATTGTAGCTGGTCACACTTTACTTAAAATATTATCAACATATTTATATAAATTGTTTTCAGGAAGCTTAATTGTAGCAGTATTAACTTTTATTCCTTTCCTAATATTTTTAGCACTAATAGGTTTAGAAATTGCTGTTTCTCTTATCCAAGCTTTTGTTTTCACTTTATTAGTTTGTTCTTATTTAAAAGATGCTATTGAGCTACATTAATTTAAATATAAATATTAATAATATAAATATAAAAGAGAGAAAGTTAAATTTAAGAAAGTTAATAAATTATAATTTATATTAAAGAGGAATAGAATTAAATAAAAAACAAAAACAACCAAAACAAACAAAAAACACAAATAAAATAAAATAATTAATAGCAGAGTTAATTTAGTAATTTATTCTCCCTAATAATATATTATTATATCTGTAATATAAATTCATTTAGCTTTATTATAATTATTTACTTGTATTAATCTATTCTATTATTAGAACTAATTATCATATATTATTTTCTTTTATATTTAATTTCAAATTTAACTTTATTATAGTCTCTAACTCAGCATAGCTATAATAGCCATAAATTGAATTTTTGTGTAAGGTTGATTCAAATATAGTTTAGATTCAAGCAATATTTAGCTATTAAGATACAATAGATTTTAATAATATACAAACCAGATTAAATGATATATTTTAAATAACTTCTAATTTAAGAATTCATTGTGAAATTAGATACCCTCAATATCTCATTTAGAATTATAGTAAAACTATAAAGCTTCATTGTAAGCAGAGATAGTTCTTTTAACAAATAAATATTAGAGCCAAAAAAATAATAAAAATAATCATGCCACAATTAATACCATATTTTTTCTTTAATCAAATAGTATTTTCATTTATAATTATATTTTCTATAATTTATATCTTTTCTAAATATATTTTACCTTTATTTACATTTCAACAAGTTATTAGAACATATATTACTAAATTAAGTAAAAAATTGTAATAATCCCCCAAATTTAATGGAAAATATCAAAAACAAAACAAAAAAATATATACTAAAATAAAAATAAAAGTATCTAATATTAAAATAAATATAAAAAAATAATTATATTATAATATAGGAGTTATAATTATATAATTTCTCAAATAAATAAATAATATATTAATATCATTAAGATTGTAGTATTAAGGGTAATTAATATATCCTATATATTTTAATTAACTCAGAATTAATATATAACAAAATTAAAAAAATAAAAATTATAAAAAAAGAGTGTAGTATTAATTGGTTAGTATGGCGATCTCCAAAATCACTGGTAGGTGTTCAAATCACCTCACTCTTGTCAAATAAAATGATATTATACCTAAATATTGAAAATATAAAATTATTAATTTATTACTACTCATAGATAAACAAAACAAAAACAAAACAAAACAAAAACCAAATAAATTAACCAACCAAAAAACAAAAAATAATTCATTTTATTAAATTTTAGATATTTAATATTAATCTTAAACAAGTATGCCGAAATTTGGTAGCCGGGTGGGTTTTAGGTACTCATAATTTTTAATTGTAAGAGTTCAAGTCTCTTTACTTGTAAGAAAACCAAAAAAGAAAGGAATAGAAATACAAATAATAATATATAAAAAAAGAAAGATTAAAATAATAAAAAGAAATAAATATATAAAAATATTAGTTTTGTTTTTTACACCACTATTATATATAGAATCAGAATCAGATCTGGTCATATAAAATGATTCTAATTATAAATCTATCTGAGCATAGATAGGCGCAGGCAATAGCAAAGAATGGATGAGAAAATTATAGATATCTAGAGTTTTAATAAGATATAAAAAAAACATTATGCTATATATGACTAAACTGAGACTACTAATAAATATAACTAATTAATTTAATATTGTTATTATTAGGGGGAAAAATTAAATATAATATATTATTTAAATTATTACCTAAAATAAAAAAATATAATATATAAGAATGAAATAGAATAGAATAGAATCAATATAGTCAAATTAAATGTCCTTTATATGGGTTCAGTTCTAATTTATAGTTAAATATTCTAAATATTATAATTTTAATACATATATTCTCTTAGTTCAATGGGTTAGAACTGCATTCTTCTAAAGTGCTAATTTTGGTTCGAGTCCAAAAGAGAATAAATTAAATAAGAATCATTTAATTATAAATTCTCAAAAAGCTTATTTAAATTAAAGTATAAATTATATTATCTTCATTAATGAAAGAGGGTAACATATTAATAAAATTTATTTCATTTAAATATAATTAATAAATTAATCTCTAAGTCCATTATTATTAGTTAATTATTAGTTAATTAGTTAATTATTAGTTAATTATTAGTTAATTATTAGTTAATTATTAGTTAATTATTATTTTCTTTACCTAAATTGGATAATTCTCAGTTAATACTATTAATTAATACCACAAATATAATTCTTTCACTAATAATTATATAATTATACTTCTAACCCTCCAATCATAAATTAAATTAACTTCTCTAAATAATATAACTTAATTTATCTATCACTTCTCTAATAACAACATTATTTTTATTAATATCTCTAATATATATCTTAATATAGATCTAAATTTAACCTCTATTATAGGTATCTGATATAATATATAATTAAAGATATTCTCTCAGATGGGTTGTATAATTATTAATTTCTATTATAGATGCTTTCCCTTTACTAAGTCCTAATAGAAATATAGTCCTATAATATATAATTATCAGTCTTAAGATCTATCACTTTAATAACCCTAACTATTACCAATATATTAAATGGGTTAAGTTTACAGATGGTTCTGTAGTAGACCTGCAAAGTCTAATTTTTTAGGGTTCAATTCCTTCTTAACTCTATTAAACCTTTATATAATATAATTATAATTAATTAAATATTTTTTATTATTATCTTCTCTTATCAAATAATAATGGCTAGTCATATCTTGATGCTAAATTTAAATTTCAGACAATAAAATAGACAAATAACTACCCATAGCTAATCAATATTCACTAGACCAACACTAAAAAATAGTATTTAATATTAATATTAATTGATAAATAAAGTTGTAACAATATATATTCTAAATATAATATTTATTTTTAATTAAATAGTCACATCTTTAGCTGAATTGGTAAAGCATTTGCCTTCGAAGCAAGAGTTTATTGGTTCAATTCCAATAAGATGTCTAAAATATAATGAACCATTATAATTTCTTCACATATGATCCTTTCATATATTCATTAATACCCAACCATTTAATCTCTTGAATTTATATCTATAATTTAAGGAATTATCTCAATCTTCAGATATATAAATAGAAGTCCATTTACCTAAAGGAGCTATAGTTTAAAATTTAACCTTAATTTCATGGTGAATTTATAATATCTCATTTTAATCTTGACACTAATTATACCAAACTAGCCCAATGGATATAATTATATCCTCAATTCCAGCTTTATTATTTAATTACAAATATTTTAATAATTCTGTTATCAGTTTTAATTGAAATCTTATTCTGTTTAAATATATTCATTTTATAATTAATTAATTCTTTAATTTTTTTAATGATCAATTCCTTAATCTTAGCTACAGCTAGATATAATTTAAAGGACAATTATGCAATCTTAGGATTCATATGGGCAGATTCTACAAATTAAATTATTAGCATTAAATTAAAGAGAAACCCAAACAAACAACAACACAAACAAAACCAACAACAAAGATAATAAAAAAGTAAAATCTAAATAAAAGAGATAATAAATATTGCATTAAGCAAATAAAATATGATAATTAAAAAAAAATAATTATCTAATTTTCAGTAAGAATTTAATTTTGGTTCTGATTGAACGTTCTTCAGTAGTTTTAAGACATGCAAATCGTTGTTACTAACAATTTTATAGATTATATTAATAAAATATAAAATAAATAAGAACAAGGTGTAAAGGTGAGTATTGTAAATTAGATACCCTATAGACTCCTTAATTCGGAGATAATTTTATTTCTCTATTTAATTAATAGATTAGCCCCAAAGGAAAATCAATATAATGATAATTGAATAAGAGATATTTTTTTGAAAGATAGAAAAAAAAAAGATTATTAATCTTAACAAAACTTAAGATTAAAGTTAGCTAATCTTTCTCAAATAACACTATAAAGTTATTAATTTAAATTTGATAGATTATTTAGAATTATATCTTTCAAAAAAGAGAAAGTAAGAGATAATTTAGCTATTATTCAAAAAAAGGAATTTTTCTGCTATAGGATTCGATTTATTTTGTTTAATGGTAGTTGGTATGGGTAAAGGCCTACCAAGCCTACGATCAAAAGCCATGTTTGATAGAGCAGATGGCCACATTGGGAATGGAAAGCCCCAAGTAGTGTAAACTACCAGCAGTCAAGAATATTAGTCAATGCTCGCAAGAGTGAACTAGCTAACTGAAATCATATGACTCATTAATTGATGGTGATTATGATAACATAAGGGAAAAAAATGATATTACCTTATTATTAGTGTTGTCCAAAACTGGTGCCAGAAGACTCGGTAAGACCAGAGACGCAAACGTTAGTCATCTTAATCAGGCGTAAAGGGTTTGTAGGCTGCTTTAAAAGTTTAAATTATTTAAAAAAGCTCTTTTACCGTAATACTACCTTTATTTATAATTGAAAATAATAAAATAAAATAAAATATAAAATACAAATGGTAGTATATAAAATTTATTATATAATAAAAAAATAAATGATATTAAGAAAATATCCGTGTATCAGTAAAGAAATAAATGAATTAAAGCTAGGATCAAATTGAGGATAAACCAAATAATACTTAGAGTAGGGCTTATATCCACAGATACTAAGGGGAATACTAAAGGTGAAAACTTTTTATCTACTATTGATTGACGCTGAGAAACGAAGGTGAGAACAGGAAATAGGATTAGATACCCAGATACCTCTCACTGTCAACGATGAATGGTGGTTTGTTAGTTTTAATAAAAACTGGTAACGATGTTAACACGATAACCATTCCGCCTTGCGAGTACGGTTGCAAAACTGAAACCAAAAAAATTAGTCGGTCTCGAAGCAAACGAAGTGAAGCATGTTATTTAATACGAGAATACGCGTAAAACCTTACCAGTTCTTGCATATCCAATTATGTTCTTAGTTAATCTAAGTTCTTTTTAATAAGAAAAACAGATTGAGTAATTTTTATAATTTTTAAAAATTCGTTTACAGGTGTTGCATGGCTGTCGTCAGTCCGTGCCGTGAGAAGTGAGGTTAACTCCACTAACGGACGAAATCCCTGTTGTTAATTTATACTTAACAATTAATGATTTTTAAATATTTTCATTTGGGGCTAAGACAAGCCGTTATGGCCCTCATGAACTGGGCTATAGACGTGCCACAAAAACTTTTACAAAGTGAAGCAAAACTAGACCTATAAGCTAGTGCTATTTAGCAATTTAGTGTTATTTATTTATCTACAGGGTCAGAAGGAATAGCTAATCATTAAAGAAAGTTAAAATATTAAATATTTAGACGGATTGTCGCCTGCAATTTGGCGGCATGAAGAAGGAATTTCGAGTAATCGTTGATCAGTAGCGCAACGGTGAAGAAAGCATTCGGGATGAACTAACTGTCTGTCGCTGGGAAGAAGCTTAATTTGAGGGAAACTGCCGCAAGGTTATAACTTTAACAAAAGAATACTTAACTTAATAATATCCATTATATTATATAATTATATATTATTATAAAATTTAAATTAAATATTTAATTATACTTAATTTAAGAGTAGTTTGTATGCTAATTTTAAAAATACAATAGTTTTATATTGTAATTAGTCTTTTATAATAAAACACCTTTGTTAAGCTAATTAGTTTCAGTTAACTCATTTAAGTAACATCTCAAAAGTCATAGCAAGGTAGCTGTACTGGAAAGTGCTGCTGGAAAATAAATTATTATTCCCCCCCCCCCCGCCACTTTACAATTGATCTTTTTATTTGTTTTAAAATAAAAAATATGTCCACTCTCTCATAGAGTTAGAGATGATTCCAAAGATAGAGTATTTAGAGATTAAATGATATGGGGTCTAATTTTGTGTTTTATTTGTAGTAGCTCTTAATATTTTTATCTTTTAAATTAAATTGAGTCTATATATTTGATTTTTACTAGACAAAAGAGCTATTTTTATATATTTCTTTAAGTATTATTCTTTTTATGTCATTATATTAATTACTAATGAAGAAATAAAATATTTATTATTTAAATTAGAAAGAAATAAAATAGAAACTTAAAAATAATAACACACAAAAATAGGTTTAATCCATATTAAAAAAAATTAACTCTAGTAGTATTATTTCATCTTTTATTTAATTTAAAAAAGAATTTAATTGGGCTCTTTAATTCTAAGGTTATTAATCTTTCCTGGATTATTTGTTTTTCAATTATTTATTTTTTAAGATAATAATATATAGGTTAATTTTTGTGTGTTATTTATTTTTTAAATAAATTCTAATTTTAACTTTAAATATAAATAGAAAGGGGTTAGCTGAGTGGTTTTAGCAGTAAATTTACACTTTACAGACAGAGGTTCAAACCCTCTACTCCTTAAACAAACACCCCAAAATAATGAAATATAAATCCTAATTAAAGATATAAATTATTTCAAATAGAATCTACAGCCTTAGAATACGTGAACCCATATATCTTTAACTATGATCAGGATCTGTTTTTTAGGAAGGTATTATCTAATTTGTTTAAGTACCCCAGTGGAGATTATCCAACCTATCATGAGTTGATGAATTCAGAATTGCACAGGTTCAGAAATAAACCCTTAATTGAGATCATGAAAGATGAGTATATGAATGTGGATGATGAGGATTTTTCAACTATAGGGGGGTAAGTCATCTAGTAGTATTAAAAGATTGTATGGTGGAAAAATCACAAGGGAGATGGTTGGTATCTTCATGATTGAGTTAACAAGAACCTATTTAAGAGCCTTAAAAGACGGTACAATTAACACAACGCTAGATACTGACTCTGAACACCCTTTTGGTTGGAGAAAATAAATAACTGATATGAATATACTGATAAATAGTGGTCATGTTGAGTGTATGACCCATCTATTTATTAAAGTATCCAAAAAAGACAAGTGTAATATATGTTCCTAGGGGAATGAACACTATACTAGATGTTATTGGAAGTGAGAAAACCTTTGTAACTGATCTATACAAATCAAATTGGAATATAACTCTAGTAGATAAATCAATTGTGGATAGTCCTCAGGTGATTAAAGATCTAAAAAATATGATTAGTCCCAAAACTGTTAAAAACAATACCAAGTTGTCTCATTTAATCAATAAATATAATAGGGTAACTTTAGATAAGTGTATTAAGTTATCTGAATAAGCTTTACCTTAGTTGATAGAGAAACACAGTCACCACTTTATATAGCAAGAATAGGATGGATTATAGAGAATACTCATAGTTTCTTACCATTCTAAATATAAGAAGGGATGACTTTATAGGAAATTCTCCCAACTAATATTCATAAATGTGCCTCCGGAATTATTATCAAATGATAGCATTTAGGATTACATATTTGGATTAAAATGTTATTAAGTGTTAATCAAGAGTTCCATATTGTGACAATCATAGCAATAATTAAAAAAAATAAATAAAATAAATATGATGTTAAGACCCGTACAAATGATTTCCATTTTTACCATTAAGATGTTGGTTAAATACTTTAATATGCCTAACTCATTTCTACCTTTATTCAAGGTATTATTCAGAAGCATTCCTCAACTAATTGCAACAGTGGGAATATTTCCTGTAGTGAGAGTATTATGGCATTTTAAGGGTATAATAAGTAGGGGGATATCATTATCAAATATAACAAATCTTCATTTGCTGTATCCCTATTTAAATACTCATGTGATTAATAATTTATTTTCTCCTTTATTGCCATACATGAGTGATTGTCTGAGATCACCTAGATGCTTTAAAGGAATAATTTATTATTCCATAGTTTACACAACTCTGATATTTTTTAAATCACTTACTGGATTTATAATTAAAACAACGGTTGGTTTTAATATTATCCTCAATAGGAATATTGTGGAGTGATTCATTACAGAGTATTACCCTATTAAAATCTCTATCTCTAAATATTATAGATTACGTTGAATCTTTCAACTATATAAAGGTACCTAGATTAAGTGATAATACTATACCAAAGGTAGAGCTAAAAGATATTGACAAGGAAGTAAATTCAAATATATTAACTTATTTAGGTTTGTGTCTATTGGGAATAGCTGGGATAGTAGGATTTCTAATGATCAGTGATTATGTGGCACCAGATTTAACTAGAAGTGTGCGGGGGGGATTCTTGGATAGTATTTATGGTGGGTGCCATAGTATTTATGACTATTTCTTTAGTTATCCACCCAAACCACATCCTGGACCTCAACCTAGAATAGGGGAATATCCCTCGGGAAATATGATAGATGTGATTGCAGGTGAGACGTCAGAGGAAAGAGCATCCCGTCTATTAGCTAAGATAGGGAGAGTAGCTGAGTCAAAGAGGCGTTCAGGTGAGTATTTTGATCATGAAATTGCAAAGTGGGTACATGATAGAAAAGAATCACTAGGAATTCTAGAGTTTGGAAGTGATAGTGATAGCGTTCCTTCATCTTCAACTATAAAACCAGTATATACAGATCCTTATGAACCAACTAAAATTACTTTGAAAACTGAAGGAGGAACATTCAATATTGAACCTCATCATATGCCTTTACCTAATAGTCCTAAAATCTCTAGTATACCTAATTCCCCAACTTCCTCTTCACCTTCCATCAAACTTTCAGATATTAGGAGTGATTCTGATTTGCATTATTATCCAGGTCACAAAAGAACAATGGTTGATCCATTTTCAGGAATTGATATAGATATCCATTCGCAACCCAGTGGTTATGATCTATTGAAAGCAGAGAAGGCATTAAAAGGAGAATGGGATAGAGTTAAATCAGAGATATCTAGTGGAAATAAAGATTACAAACCAATATCAGTACCGAGAGCTGTTGATACAAGTGATATGGATATAGAGGTGTTTGATTAAAACTATATAACCTTTATGAAATTATAATTTATAAATAAAATAATTTTTAACCCCCTCCACTAGCATTTTAATAAATATATTCCTTTAGTATAGTGGTGCGTACGGCTTTCCTTCATTACTACTATATTAGATAAACTCTAATTATTTACCTAAATTGGAGACAAAAATAATAATATAAACTAAATATTATACTTTAATTCAGTTAATTAAAGGAAAATTAGCTAATAATGACAAATCACCTTTAAACGAATATTATAGTGAAAAAGATATGTGGATCTTTTATGGATACTATGAGTAACACTACTAACTATTTAAAACATAAATTATTTGGTTCTGGTGAGTCAGATGTAACTTTGATTAACACAAGTTATGACAAGAAAGGTAGATACTTCACATTCACTTTAACTAACAACTATTTATTAGACAACAAACAAATACTAAGAGCTATGTTCGATTTCATGATGAGTAATCCTAAGTTCACTGAATTCGGAAATAATAAGATTATTATCGTGAAGGCAATTATTAATCAAAACCTATCTTACTCACTACATCACAATATATTACTAAATAATAAAACCACATTTAACGAATACTACGGTAAAGTTAAAGATCACATCAATAATCACTACTCTAATTTAGCTTACCAGACAGATACTATTCCACAATTCGAAATCCTTGTTTGGAATGTGGATGATTTAAGAAATAAACATATTCAAATCACTAAATCTACACTATCACCCTATAAATTAAAAGAAATTAACAAGAACTATGGCTTACTAAAATCTAAACAATCTTTAATATCTAGACTAAATACGAGAAGTTATCATAGTAACAGTATTAAACCTATTAAAGCTACTACTCCCGTCCTACCCAACGATTTTGCAGCTATGGACATAGAAACAGTAGTGTTCAACAATAAACAAGTTCCTATAGCTATATCCATAGTGAGTGAAGATGACAGACAACTATTCATTCTTAGAAAACCTGATACACTGGATATTGTCTCTGTTAATAAAGCTGTTGAGGAATTATGGACCGACTTTTTTGCGTACATCATTACTAATAACCATCTATTCAAGGCTATATTCCTACACAACTTAGGCTCTTTCGATGGTTATTTTATATATAAAACTCTATCTACTTTCTTTGAACCCAACCAGATCTCTACAATAATCGATCACCACAATAAATTTATCAAAATAACGTTGAAATTAGATAGCAGAGAAGTAGTATTCCTAGACTCTCTTAGAATTTTCCCGGTATCACTGGAGGATCTATGTAAAAATTTCAATGTTAAAGGTAAGGTTTCAAAATACAACCAAGACTTCATTCACTTTGATTTATTTGATAACGAGTATTTATTTAACCTTTTCAAACAATATAGTCTTCAAGATTCTGTGGCTTTATTTGATCCCTTAATGGAAGCACAGAAATTGTATATATCGCTGTACAATGTGGATATCACAACAATTTTATCTACTTCAACATTATCCCTAAAAATTTTCAGACAAAACTTCCTTAAAACAGAAATTCCTATATTGAAAGGAACTGAAGATAGTTTCATCAGAAGATCGTATTTTGGAGGACACACTGATTACTATCAAGAGTACGCCGAAAACCTACACTACTATGATATTAATTCATTGTATCCATTTGCAATGTGTAAACCAATGCCTCATAAATTAGAAAAGTTAAAAGAATCACATCAATATAGTTATTTTTTACCTTTCATTCTTAGTAAAGTAGGCGGTAATATATCTGAAGAATCAGAATCTATAATTAGATATGCTTTCTCAATGTTTACTTTAAATTTAATAGTTTTGATTTGTTTTACCAATGTTTTTGGGTATATACTTTCTTTATATTTAATATCTAAATATGATATAGAAAATAATTTTCCTAAATTAAAAAGAATTATAAAATATTATGACAAATCAACTCAATTCTTTATAATAATTGAAGTATTAACAGGAATCATCTTCTTAATTGTTACTATTATTATGAATTTAATGCTATGCGGTGTAATTATTTTAAAATAGTATAAATTATATTGGTAATTTGAAAACAAAAAAGAAATAGATTTTAACCCCTTGTGTTAAACCATTATTCTATTAATTAATCTTAACTAAATAATAATATAAGACTTTAGCATAATGGTTAATGCAGTTTGCTCATAATGGATATTATAAGGGTTCAACTCCCTTAGGTCTTATCTTGAAACTATATTAATCTTAAAATTAAGGTCTTCTACTAATAATTATAACTAACCAATCTTAGTTTGTTATTATTAAGGGAGAATATATTCAATTCTAATCTACAATTGAAATACCATAATTTAATATATATTCTCTTAGTTCAATGGGTTAGAACCACATTCCTCTAAAGTGCTAATTTTGGTTTGAGTCCAAAAGAGAATAAATTAAATAAGAATCCTCTGATTTATATTATGTTATAAAAAACTTTCTAATAAAATTATAGGGTATTTTTATTGAAAACACCTGGACTTGAACCAGGACTTTCCCTTAAAAGAGGGACACTCAAACCGCTTGAGTTATATTTCCTAGGGGTTAAACTTTTATTTTAAAATATTAGACTAAATATATCTAATCAATAATTTCTTCATTATAAATATTTATAGGTTTTGTATCTATGAATTTATTATTACTATCATATATAATTTTTCTTTTATTATCTGTTACAATAAGTGTATAAATTTCATCTTTAATTTCAATATAACCTTTAGAGAAATATCTGTGCCATTTATCTTGATGTAATTCTAATTTTTCATTTTTTATTCAATAGAGGTAATAATTTTTCAAGTTCAATATTATTTGTTTTTCCCGTGAATTTTTCTTTGATTTTATATCCTTTGACTTTAGTAATTTTATTAGAAGAAGTAATTCCACTGTAAACCTTAGGTGCTAAAAATAAAATCCTATCAAACACATGTTCTAATTTCATTTTACCTAATTCTTTACCTACAAATTTGGGTTCCAGTGGTTTATTAATATCAATACTGTCTGTATCTGTATAAAATAGTGTAAAATCATCTCTATTCTTAAATTGAGACATATGAATTCTTGCGAAAGCTGTTACGGCTGCAGAAATAGGAATGGAAATATTTAGTATTCTATCCCAATCCTTATCACATTTATTATCAAGATAAGAAATCAAATCTTTACCATTATTTAAATGTAATATATCCGTAATTATTTTATTTTTACTAATGGATGTAGCTTCTAGAGAATTAGATTCTAGGATAATATGATTTTCCATATACGGACTCATTCCAAATCTACCATATAAACTATTCAACAATAATTTACTAATTATATAATCAGGTGTATCTTTAGAACTATTAACTTTCAAATTATATAAGAAATCAACATAATCCTTAAATATATATTCCTTATCAAATAAATATCCTCTTAATACTTTAAATGTATAACCATGTTTTAATGCATTAAAAAGTTCTTCTGATAAATAGGAGCCTAACCATTTTCCTATTGGAGCAATAGTTCTTAACCCTTTATCAGTTTTCATTCTTTTTAATAATATAGGATTACTTGATCCATCAGGACTACTTATTTTACATTCAAAGAATCCATACGCATTAGGATTAATTTGTAAAATATCTCCTTCAAAATAAAATTGGATTACCTGTTGGCATTGGATACTCTTTCATCACATAAGGATATAATGAATTTACATCATATCTATAGATTTGTTCTCCATAAGGTTTATATACATCTGTAGCTCCTCCAGTATAACTTTTTTTAATATCATCATAGATCTGTCCAGTTATTAAAGGAATTTTGCTATCCCCTAAATATTTAACTCTAAATATGGCAAAAGCTAATGAGGATAAAGTAGGGTATTTTTATATATCTAATCTAAATAATTTAAATATTTTTTTACTAAATTCATTTATAACTTGATATTAACTAATACAATCTTGTTCACAATATTTTATACATTCAGAATTTAAATCCCAATTATTTGTATTAAATTTTGTACAATAATTGTTATATTCATCTAAACTAATTTCATCTTCATTAAAATATTTATATTCAGGTATTTTTCCAATATAATTTAAATTTATGTCACTATTATTAACAAATAAATGAGGAAATAAACCTTTCTGTTGAACCTTAAAATTAATGGCCAAATCTTTTAGGGATGCTGGTAATAATAAATATGATTCTCTAAAATATAATATATATTTATTATCAAATTTAAAATTTAAATCTATAAAATTACCATGATTAATTATTGGTTTAATATCATTACTTAAATCTGATAAAATATGTAATAAAAAGACACTATCAAAATATGATAAATTATGAAAAAATACTTTATATTGGTTAAATTTTCTTTTCATTACACAATTAATAGCTGTAATTAGCATAATTTTCTCATTAGGATAATTTGTTAAATAAAAAGAATTACATTTTTTACCATCATAAATACTAATACAATATGGAGTATTAATATTATTAATATTTCTAGTGTCAAGATCCATTATAATAAATTTATCACTTCTAAAAATAGATGGTTTTATACTTTTTAAAAAAGAGGTCTTTCTAATAATTTTTTTTATCTTCAAATCACTATCAATATATATTCTTGATTTTTAATTGTTCTAGTAAATGTTCCTAAATTATCCTTATCATTAATTTTATCAGTAAATGAAACTAATATATTATTATTTTTGTTTTTAATTTTCATATCTCTCAATTCTACTGTATGATAATTATCAAAGATTTGAATATGGGACACTAATATAGATTTAGGTTTAAATACCAATACATAATTATCTGAAATATACTTATATTTTCCCCCATTCACTCCAATCCATTGTAGAAGGTAACTTAGTAAAACCACTAAAACTAAATGATTCTTTTTGTCACCAGTTATACTCTTATGAGATATAATTTTAGATTGTGTTATTTCAGAGGTTTTATTTAATATTTTATAATTATAAGTTATAGAATCCACTGGTTTTAATTTATATTCTTCAGAATTTAAATCCCAAAACTCAATAAATATTGATAATATCATTATAATCATTTTTATCTGCTGTTTGTAAATAAGAAATTGATCTATAATGATTATCATTAAATTTAACTTTAAATTGAATATGAAATTTTTGTTTATCCTCTAAATGATTAGCTATATTCTCCCAAAATTCATAAAGTGAACCTTCAATCATAGGATTAATTAATAATTGATTCTGTAATGGTTTACAATAATCATTCCAAACTCCTATATTTAATATATTACTATTGTTCATAACATTAATTTGTTTTGTTTTTGTTTTTGTATATTATTTTTGTAAAGAGGCTTAATATTTATATCAATCTATAAATATTTAAATCTAATTTCCTACCTCTAAATTCGTTTAAATTAGATTTGTGATCCTTATCAGATTTGAACTGATCCTAGCTCCCCTCCTTGATGTAGAGATGTACGCACCACTATACTAAAGGATTTAATAAGGGGTTAATCTAACAACTTATTCTATTTAATACTTTTAATAAAATTAGGTGAATATTCATTCCTAAACGTTTTTGAATTGAATAATTCTTGATTTAAGAAATTATCATCATTTAAGAATTTATCTACGTGACTAACACTTATTCTTTCTCTATTAGTTTTATTAATATATTCTTGTATCTTTGTTAATTCTGTAGTTAATTTATCTGTTTTATAATGGAAGAGATCCTCTTTATCTTGAAGATACATATCAACATCTAAATCCTTAAATTTATAAAAATCTTCGGGCCTTATCAATGTCACTTATATTTAACTTATCTCTTAATTCACGTGGATAAGTTATTGGATATTCAAGCTGTTCATTATATTTGAATAAATTATTCACTGGTAGTAACATATTATGTTTTCCTGAATTCAAATTCCCCCAAGGCACGTGGTAAAGATTTTCTCTTAGTTCAAATTGTTGACTTATTATAAATAAAGGATTCATTTTGTCGTCTTTTATTTCAATATAAAAATCATAAATTTGTTTCAATATTTGATCTTCATCATGATGAGGTAAATTTTTAGATAATATCATTTTTTGATTGTATAAATTTTATTCACTAATGAAAATTTTTCTTTGATATCATACTCATTCATTTTATTGGATAATAAATCTTCAATGTTATCATTTTTTGTCCATCCAAATGATCTTTGTGTATTCTTACTCATCAATAATAAGTCATCAATATCATCAATTGATGTTCTGCTTACCGTTCTTTTTGAATTATTTATCCATTCTGTTAGTATTTCATGTTTTCTAATCAATTCAGATTCTATATTTTCTTCAATTTCATTTTCATTATATCTTGGTGGAGTGTCACTACCAGTTTGTGTACTCATGATATTTCGTGAGATTCGTTCAGAACTTCTTCCTCTTATTATCTCTCTTCTGATATTTTCATGACTATTATAATTTGGACTACTATTGTTAAAGGTTTGTCTATTATCATTACTTTGAATTACCACATTCCTATCTCCCGATTGAGAATTTATATTCTTTTGTCTAGCTGCATTTTTGTTACTTTCCTCACTATAAGGAGTTGATTGCTCATTAGTATTTTCTTGTCTAATTACATTAAGACTATCACTACTTTCTGTATTTGTATCAGATTCCATAAGATTAAATACGATTATTTTAATGTATTTATCTGATAATACTTTATCTTTCATAATTATATTCCACAAACTGAATTGAAATAATCCATATATTGTTGTTAATATTAATATTATATTTAGTATTATTAATTTATACGAAAATTTATGTATCTTTATATATTTAAATTGTACTAATTAATTTCTTATTTAACCACAATATAAGTTATTTTCAAGATATTAACCTTTATCAATTAACCTTTTCAACTAGTATCTTTTATTGCGTCCTACTATATTTGATATATTTAAAGTTTAACTTGGTAGTTAGAATTATAGCCCTAATTAAATCTATACCTTTCTTTATGGAACAATTTAAGTTTAGAAATAAGTTATGGATAGTAGCTTCCTACTATTATATTTTTAATGTTGTACTAATTATCATCTCATTGTTATTATTCAATAATACTAATAATAACCTAATTCTTTTAAATTTAGCTAATTATATTGATCAGACAACAGCATTCAGTATCATATTACTACTTTTGAATATTGAAAATATCTTAGAAACGGAGGTTAATATAAATAACAACCTTAATATTAATCATACAACTATGATTAGTTTATTTATAGTATTCATTATCTTCAATCTTTACCACATTAAAATAAATTGGATATTTGACGAATACTTCTGGAAACACATAGTAATTCACTGTGATCCTAATGATGATAGTGACACCGATACAATCAAAGAAATTTCAAGGGGGAGAAATGTTACAATTATCAAGGGTAATAACTCTAGTGTATCCATTGGAGCTGGTAACACAAACGTCCAAGTTAATACTCCAAACATAGGTGCTGCGGTGGAGGATACCAACTCAAAAGAAGTTGTGACAGTTAATAAGGATAATGTAACCCCTAGTAAATATATGATCAAGGAAATAGATAAAATTAATAAGAAGTTCTTTCCTTACTTGATTGAGAGGTACACAGAATCAAGGGACAATTCATGCAGTGATACCCTTTACAATGAGTTTCTAAAGAAGAAAACGGTATGGAACACCTCGAAATATAAGATAGAAACAGATTTGACTGATTTCTTAAATAATTACTTAGATAATATAATTGCAATGGTGAACAGTAAACCGGGTATGGGTACTAAGGAAATATCTGAATACATCTACAAGTTACATGAGATTGATCAAGGACACCAGAATAGATTGGATGAGATTAATGCAGAGTATCATCGCGAGCTGGATAAACTTAAGGCAGAGAAGGCAGTCAAAGATAGACAATATAGAGAGTTTAGGGGTCAGTGGAAAAAGTTCCTAAGAGCTTATGATGATTATCTTGACAATTTTCCGAAGAAACAGCAAGCATTATATGAGGGATCTGCTAGCAAAGTTAAAGTTTTGGAAACTACAAGTATGAAAGAAATTTATGATGCCGCTGAAGCATTTAGAAACAAACCTAGTAACTCATTCAGTTTAATAGATTACTTCAGTAATAATAAAAGTACACAAAATTTACCTAATTTAAACAATATGAGGTATCCTGAAACTTTAGACGGTAAAGCTAGCATAATTCTGAATGAAGTGAAGAGAATGAATGATTTGAATGATATTGAGATCAGAAGAATGCAGGAAGCTAGCGACATACAAGAAAGATTTGGTGACTATTCTTTTGAAGAACCACAAAACAAACAAAACTTCTCTAGAACAAGCAGTCAAGATACTATAAAACCTATAAAACCGAAACCAAAACAATTTTAATTCAATGGGGAAAATTAAAGATGGCAAAAATGTCAAATCAAATTTAAAAGTAGTTGAGTTGAACAGATAATATGGAAAAATTTGCTATGATAACACACTAGCTACAACAGAAATCAATGAACCAAAACTTGAAACAGCATTCCATCTTCCCGAATCTCAACAAAATTAAACAAAACAACCAAATTAAAAGAAATGATAATAAAAAAATAAACACTAATTGGAATACAACCCCTAAGTTAAAATTGATACAATAAATATATTCCTTTAGTATAGTGGTGCGTACGGCTTTCCTTCAAGAAGCTAGGATCAGTTCAAGTCTGATAAGGATTATAAAAAAAAGGTTGATCAATTTATCCTCGTATTATAAATATAAATGATATTTATACGTTCTTTTCAAAAATTATAAAAGTATAACCCCCACCTTCACTACTACATTAGATAAAATAAACTAATAAAATCTAATTATTTACCTAAATTGGAGACAAAAATAATATAAACTAAATATTATACTTTAATTCAGTTAATTAAAGGAAAATTAGCTAATAATGACAATCACATTTAAACACAAATTAGAGTGAAAAATATCCACATATCTTTTGGATACTATAAGTAACACTAACTATTTAAAAACATAAATTATTTGGTTCTGGCGACCCAGATGTAACTTTGATTAACACAAATTATGATATGAAAGGTAGATACTTTACCTTCACTACTACATTAGATAAAATGAACTAATAAAATCTAATTATTTACCTAAATACGAGGATAAATTAATCAACCTTTTTATGATCCTTATCAGACTTGAACTGATCCTAGCTTCTTGAAGGAAAGCCGTACGCACCACTATACTAAAGGAATATATTTATTCTTTTGGTAGAAGTCTTTTCCTTTTCATTTGGTAGAAGTCATACTAGTCACTACTCAAATCACAAAACAGTGTAGGTACACTCTCCGGTGAGCATCTCCTACTATTATCGGGATTCCTATCAGCTAATTGTTGAACTGTTTCCATATTTTAGAGAATAGGAGACGAGTGGATTATGATTCCTCTCGATAAACGGAGATCCTGTTCAGGACCCACTCTTAGACATTGATCAACTTCCAATAGATTTTAATGAAGTCTCCTGTAAAGAGTCCCACAGAGTGGGATAAGTTAAAATTGAAAGAAATTGAGTTGGAGAGCACACAATTTTAAATATAAAATATAAAAGATATGATGACTAACAATAAAAATAATAAAAATAATATGGTAATTAATATTATTTCATATACTTTTTTAGGTATTATATTTTATTTATTTATGTGGGATTTTAAAATATTTCAAATTTTCCAAATATTTATATTTTCTATATTTTCTTTTGCTATATCTATGTTTATTTCTGATAAATTTAAACTTTCTAATAATAAATTTATTAAAATTCTACAAAAATGTGTTTTTATTAATAGTATATTAGCTTTAATTGGTTTAATTTTATATTTATTTGATATTTCAATATTTAATACAGTATATTGTGATAGTGATTCTGAAAGTGATGATGAAAATAATAATGAAGAAATAATTAAAAATAAAAATATTAAAAATAAAGATATTGCACAAGTAACATCTAATATAGATGATAAAAATGAAGAATATTATAGTTTTAAAGTTAAAAAAGATGTTTTTGATAATGTCATGGATAAAGGTAAAGAATTATTTATGGTAGGAGTAAAAGATATTGCACCTAATTTAGGGATCGGTGCAGCAGCAGGTAAAGCAGCAGCTGAAGCTTTCAAACATACAGGTGGTATGGCGGCTGCACCTAGAATAGCAGCAGTAGGAGCTACTGCCTTTGCTACGGCAGCCGGTACAAAAATTGGAATAGAACTTGGTAAAGTTGCAATGGAGAATAAAAAAATAGAAAATGAAATGGATGCATCTAAATTAGATGAAATTGATAAAGAGGGAAGAAATTCTCCTTCTGATTATGATGGTGGATTTATACATTCTGTATTAGAAGAAAGTGAAATACCTTTAATTACTATGGTTAATGGATTATGCTATTTAAATTACATAGAATTTAGCTTAATTTTAGGTTTGTTCTCACTATTATTTAGAAAATTTTTAAATAGAAAATTAAAAAGAATTATTTTAAATTTAAAAAATAAATATATTAAAAATAAAGAAGTTGAAAGTATTAATGATGAAAATGTCACTTTAAATAAAGCATTTAATACTGTAGATAAATATACAGATTATATAATTGTATTTATATTTATATGTTTATTTTGGGTTAAGATTATAAATATTTATTTTAGTAGCAATTTAGCTGAAAATATTGATAGTTATGTAAAGGTGTATAATCATCTTATAAACAATAGCTTTTTGTGCTTATTTTCTATAAAAAATGAATATATTGTTTCAAAAAATTATTTATGTAACCAGAAAAATAATAATAGAAATTTTATTTTCCCCTTTTCATTCCTAACTGAAATTAAATTTATTAATATTTTGATATTAAAATTAAAAAATTATTCTTTAAATACCCCTCCTATAATTATAGGTTTATTTACATTTACTATTAGTATCTTATTGGCTTTCATGGATGTGGCTCTGCTTCTAAGTAGTTATCAAATAACTTTATGATTTGACAATCCCCCTTGGTTCTGTCAGTTTGGGGACCAGTTTTCTTATTACCAGTGAATCTAATCCTATAATGGCATCAGAAAATAAATCAAATACAAAGAATATACACAAATATCAGCTAATTCAAGTAACTGTTCCATTCAATGAACTAACTGAAATTAGATTTATTCAGATTTTAATGTTAAACTTAAAGATTAATTCTTTAAATACCATATTGTTTCAATATAATGAATACTCTACAACCACAAATTTAATATTAGGTCCTCAAGTAGTTAAAGATAAACATGATATTTATTACTACCAAAGCCTATTAGAGCATTATAATTATAACTTAGAAAGTCTTATGTCTTTATGGTAGGTACTCCCCTTCCTCTACCTCCTAAAGAACCAGCTAATGGTATTAAAGCTTTCACCATATTACTAATAAATTCTTCACTAATTTCACTCACTACATGATTATAATTATAAATAATATCTTGAATAATCATTGAGGAATATCTTGATCCCACCTCTGGTTCAGAGATTAATATTTGATGAAGGACTTCTACATCTTTATTAATAGGGTAAATAAAATCAGAATAATTGTTAAATCCATTAATCTTATAAATATTATTAATAATATCAGGATTTAAGATGGAATAATTACAATTAGTTAAAGGAAAATTATTAAGCAATACAGTTATATCCTTCATCATATAATAATATGAATTTAAATCAGATAGGAATTCTAATGTATTTATATATGTTAAATATGAATAATAATAAAATTGAAATAATAAAATGGCATAAATAAAAGAAATTAAAATAATGATAGATTTTAATTTAACAGAAATAAAAAAGATCTTCATTGATGATAAACTCAATGAATTCACTAATTTATTTTTAATAAATATAATTAAATATATTTTTCATTTTGTTTTATAAATTAGTTTTTAATTTTTAAAGAAAAGAGGCATAATTAATAAATTTTAAATAAGATTCCTCCATTATCATAAATAATAAATAAAATATGCAAAGATTCCTCAACTATCATAAAAGAATTAATAATTTTTGAAAGATTCCTCAACTATCATAATCAAAATTAAGAGATATCTCTCTCTAATATGGGATGTAACTAATTTCTAGAGACAGGGTAGACCTTCATCCCCCCCTTATAATTAAATATAATTTAAGAGTTCAGTTATATTTTTATTTATCTCTTCTTTAATTAAAACAAATATATGCAAAATAAATGGTTTTATTGGAAATTATTAAAAATATGGGAATTGATATATTTGATCCTAATGCTCCAATATTAGTTAAATTGTCTCTTTGTCTATTGTTGTTGACTTTAATATCATTAAGTTGTATATTAAATATCTTTATGTATTTTATTATAAGATTAAGTATTGATAGTAAATATGTTAAAGAACTTAAGGATAAATGAATAATATTAAAAAGAATAATAAATATATATATACAAACAAGTACATTCTTTGTTGTAGTTGAATTTTCTATATTCATTTGAATAAATTATATAATTATATCATCTTGTTACAGAATTATATCTGAACATTATTTTTAATATATATTTAATTCATAAGAGATCCAAATATTCATTATTTACTATTAATTGTTTTATTTTATTTTTATATCTTATAGTTTATCTTTTATTATTAAATATTAAACTATTTTTCCATTATTTAGAATAATTGGACTTGTATCTATAAATTTATTATTTTCATCATAGATTAATCTTCTCTTTAGATTATTAACCATTAATGTATAAATTTCTTCTTTTACTGTTATATTCCCTAAAGTTATATTTCTGTACCATTTATCTTGGTGGATATTCAGATTATGGTCTTTAATTAATAAAGGTTTTAATTCATCAAAGGAAATAGGACATTGATTTGTTGTTTCATCTTTTTTAACTCCCTTAATTTTTCACATATTCATAATAATCAGTAACTCCCCCCATAAACCTTAGGAGCTAGGAATAGTGCCTCCTTAAATATATGCTCAAGTTTCATTTTACCTAATTCTGTACCAATATATTTACTTGGCAATGGTTTATTAATATCAATACTATCAGTATCTGTGTAATATAGATTAATATCCTTCATAGTTTTAAACTGGGACTTATGAATTCTAGCATAACTAGTTACTGCAGCAGAGACAGGAACGGAGATATTAAGAGATGTTTTACCTTCTTCTTCTGACCAATCATGCTCATCAAAGAAGGATAATAATTCTTTATCATTTTGTAATTCAACAATATTAGTAATAATTTTCTTTTGTTGAAGTAATAAATACTCATTATGATTAAGTATTATATGATTCTCAACTTCTGGATTCTTCCCTAATCTCCCATATAAAGTATTAAATAACATTTTGGATATAATATACTCCGGTGTATCTCTGATCCTATTAACTTTAATGTTGTATAAGAAATCAACATAGTCACTGAATATATATTAGCTTTTTCAAAGAGATATCCCCCTTATTAATTTGAATTATTATCCATATTATTTGATCTATCTAAATTAAATATATTATTATTATCCTTTTTTTAAATGGATCTGATAATTTAGGAGTAGTTTGCAATGAATCAAATATCAGATAATATAGGAGGAATCAGTAATGTGTCAGGATCAGAATTAGATGGAGTAAATTTTGGTGAAGATTCTGGTGATTTAAAAGATTCACTAGAATCTGTTAATGATATATTTTCATCACTATTTCCAATTGAACCACCAAAACCAAAACCAAATTCAAAACCTAATCCAGAGAATAAAGTAATAGCTAAATAATTAGTGAAATTATCATAATAATAATATACTAATAAACATGAAATAGAAGTGAAAATTGGAACATAGAAATATGGTGAAGTATAAAAATTATTATGTGATATATTATTAGGAGATATATAATCCTTTCTAGAAATAGAAGATTATCCATAGATGAAGTTTAATTAACCTCATTAAAGAATGATTTGAATTTGAATTTATTATGTCACTATCATTATTTGTATTAGATTTAATGGTATTATTTATAGTCTCAGATTTATTATATATTTCTATTATTTTATTAGATTCAATTCTGTTATTATTTAAATGAAAAAAAAACAAAAACCTTAAATTCCACAAAAATCCCCCAAAATCCCCTAATCCTAATTCTAATTTAATTCTTTTATAAAATAAATAATTTCTATTATTTCATATTTGTATATCAATTTATAAATTTTATTATCCATTTTTAAATAATTATTTTATCCTAATTCCTAAAATAACTAATATCTCTTCTTTATCTCTCTTTATTTTTTTTTTTAAATCTCAATGATCTCTTTAAATTATTATACCCTGATTTAAAAAAAGTGAATCAAAATAAGAATAAACAAAAAAATAATTCAACACTAAAAAACCCTAAAAATGAAAAATTTATAATTTTCAATCAAATTATTCTAAAAAATGGATAGATACTAAAATTATCAAATGTAAATTAAAAGTATCGATGACAATATTGTTATAACATCAAAAATTAAATTATATATTAAATAAATATATAAAAAAAAGTATTTCAAAGGGGTTATTAAGGAAAACTAAGGCAAATTTATAAAAAAGGAGGTTATAAACCAAAAGCTTCAAGAAATATATACTATTTTCTGATATGAACAAAAGCGATCCTAAGGTAAACCTTGTTTAAACAAATACTTCCTGAAGTAAAACATTTTATTAGGGAAAGGAAAGGAAATCAACCGAGACTCTGAAAGTAATGGTGAGTGAAATCAGATTAGCCTAAATTAATATTATAAATTGAATAACTTAAATATCTTAATTAAAGAGTGGATCTTTTGATTTATCAATGGAAATTACTTAACATTAAGTATATTTAATTAGCATATTTTTTTTTAATATTGGTATAAACACCATAATAAGAAAATCTTTGCTCCAAAGAAGGTTCTGAAATTCTAAGTCCTGTAGATTTATAATTTAATTAAAAAAGAATAAATTAGTAGATATAAAAATATTTAATTAGAAATAAAAAATAATTTGTTAAGTTATATTTTTTAAATTAAATATCTAATTAAATTCTTTATTTTCAACAATCAATATTCTTGTTTAAGTACGATGAGAGTAAACTTGTCGGAATATAGGGGAACCATCCTCTAAGGCTAAGTATTATAAATTTAGCGATAGTGAATAAGTACTGTAAAGGAAAAGTTTGAAAAGCGAGTGGTATACAAATAGTGAATTTTTAAACCTTTTATTTTAAATATTTCATTAATTACAGCTAATTTGGAATTCCTTAATTGGATCTCAAATAAAGTATAAACATATAAAATAGGTAAAATAAATATTAAAAATGAATCGATGAAATAGATCATGAATTAGTAACTCTATAAGCAGTCGAAATTCTACTTTAAGAAAAAGATGAAAGAATGACGGCGTACCTTTTGCATAATGGGTCAGCAAGTTAATAGGAGTAGCAAGGTTTAAAGCCCTAGCGAAAGCGACTGGACTATAATAATATTATATTAAATTAAAAACAAAATAAAATAAATTATAATATTAAAAAATATAGTGATGGATAAGTTACTTCTATTAGACCCGAAGCCAGGTGATCTTACCAAGACCAGATTATAATGGATCGAACGGGTGAATGTTGCATAATTCTCCGATGAGTTTTGGTAAGCGGTGAAATGCCAATCTGACCTGGTGCTAGCTGGTTTTCTACCGAAACATATTTAAGTATGATGTCTACACAAAATTTATGGAGGTACAGCAAGGCAATTCCCAACAAGTTTAAGAGTTGTGATTAAAAATAAATCACTTCAATCTTTTAGGCGTTTAGGTTGTGGGGACCTCGAAAATCTTACCTTTGGAAGCGAATCTCGGAATTACATAAATTGATGGTAGATATTCAGACTACTCATGCTAAGTTGGGTAGTCAAGACGGAAACAGCCGAGAACACTGATCAAGGTCCCAAATGATTGTTAAGTGAAATTAAGGATGTAGCAATATCATATACAGCTGTGAAGTGAGCCTGGTAGTCGCTACTTATAATGATCGTATGTAACAACGCATCAGCAGTCTAGATAGTAGCACCGAAAATTTAACGGGTCTTAAACAATCAACCGATATCGTGTTGATTTTGAATAAAAATTATTTAAATTGATATTTAATATCTTTTCAATTTATTCTTAATCTAGGTAGTAGAACATTCAGTCAAACTAATAATAAAATAGTGTTTCATTGTTTTTTAGGTTACTGAAGAGAGAATGCTGACATGAGTAACGTAAAAAGAAGTTATAATACTTCTCGCCGAATACAAAAGGGTTGCAAATTGGAAAGGTTAATCCGTTTTGTGTGAATGCGGCCTCTAAGGACCAAAACCAAAGTTTTGGCTGATGAGTATATAATAGAAAGTCCATTGATTTTTATTAATGGTCCAAGAAAATAATATTATAAGTCATTTATTTTAAGATAAAATTCTTTTTAAAATTAATAATATCTCTAAAATAAAAATATTCTTATTTTGTCTCATTCTATACATATCTCTATAGTGTTTAGATAAATTTAGATTAATTAATTAAAAAATTATTATTATTTATTAGATTAATAGTCTTTGAAAATAATTTTAGATAATTTATTATCATTAATTTTATTATTTTTGTAATTTAAATAATATTCTAATAGGAATAAAGATGTAGAATTTGGAAAAGCTTATTTATGTTTATTTTGATTGAAATTTGGAATTATATCTTATAATTTAGGACTTTATTTTATATTTATTATATTTGGCTAATGTGCCAGACAAATGTTAGTTATTATAATTATTTATAATGTAAAAGTTACAGATTATTTTAAAATTTAATCTCTGCAAATATCCTTATCTATTTGATTATAGTTGGGATTATGTAGTGATAATATTAATCTACAAATCTATATAGGATCCTATTAAAGAGATCTGTGTCTAAATTATATTTATTAGTTTAGAATATAGTCATGATTTATGATTAAATCAGGGTTTTTCAATTATATTATTTTAGAGTACCAATGATTAATATAAATTCTGTCACTAAGGTTTACTTTGTTGATTTGAGTCTGTAATTCTATATTTGAAAGATTTATTTGTTTAATAAATGAATAAATTAAAATCCATTTGTCATCTTTAATGATAAAGAGATATTACCTCATCCCTATTTGGATCATATTATTGTGTTAATTCCTGGTTTTGTAAATGTTCATTAATTTGATATTTACAATAAAGATTTTTATCTAGCTAGGAAAAATAATCAGATTAGTGATATAATCATAAAAAGATAACTATCCGGTTTCTTAATGTCACATTTATCCAAAATGAATGTGTGATCACTAATTTAAGTAGATTATTTATTTTTAATTATAATTTCTCTCAAAAAAATAGATTGAAGGATATCTTTTTTATTTTGTTTAGTTTATATTTATTATTTGTTATTAGTTAATTTAACTTAACTATTTAATTTAACTTTCATTTGCTACAATAGTAACTCATTTTAAATATAACTTTAATATATTTCAAAAACATTTAAATAGGGTTTAAGAAAAAAAAATTAAAAAATCATAAACAAAATAAATTAGTTGTATCTATTCCTCTATTTGTTTAGAATAAATATTATTTATTAATATTTACTAAAAATATCTTAAATATAATCTATTAAACTACCGTACCCTAAACCGACACAGGTTTGTAGGTAGAGAATACTAAGGCGTAGAGCTAAAAGTTGTTAAGGAACTCGGCAAGTTCACCTCATAAGTTTGACGAAAAGAGGGACCACAAATATAAATTAATATTTAATATTCCGGATTGTTAAATTAATTATATAAGGTGGTGGCACAAAATCGGAGGCCCCGACTGTTTACTAAAAACACAACACAGTGCAATCATTAATATGATAGTATACTGTGTGAAATTTGCCCGATGCCATTAATATAAGAGCGGTTATAGGGAACTGTGACTAATCGAAAATCTGGTTAATAGCGGTCTTAACTATGAGGATCCTAAGGTAGCAAAATCAGTTGGCCATTAAATGTGGTCCGGTATCAATAATGTAACGATGGCCTCACTGTCTCTACAACTTGCTCAGTGAAATTGAATTACACGTGCAGATGCGTGTTGCCTCCAGGGGGACGGGAAGACCCTATGCAGCTTTACTGTAGTTAGTTATCACATGAATCTAGAACAATCTCAATTAATAGTAAATAGGCAAGTCGAGAGACAATTATTTGGAAACCTTATAATTAAGATTGGGTTTATGTTTACCTTATAATTAAAAAAAAAAGGGAGAGTTGACTAATTGGCAGTTTGACTGGGGCGGTCGTCTTTAATAGAGTAGCAAAGTACATCCAAATATTTATAAAATATTAGGTCATAAGACCTAAAATCTCAAATTAAGAATAATTGTCAAAAAAAGATTAATATATTTAATTTAATAGTTGAATATTTTAACTTTAAGAGCCTTTAATCTAGAATTGAGATTAAAACAAATAATTTATTTTCTTTTTTTGTAATATTAAAATTTATATTAAAAGAGAAAAATAACAATTAATAGATAACTACAAAGATCTTAAAATTCATTATTATTGTAAAAATAATTCATTATTATTGTAAAAATTTATATTGATTACTAAGATATTAAGTAGCCAAATCATTTATTAATTAACAAATAAAATAAAAACTTTCTCTTTAGCTACTTATCAGTACCCTCTGGCTTTAGCTTGAGGGATTGTTTTCTATTTTCTTAATAATAATATGGCCTATTAGCCTAGTTTAAAATAGAAGAATGAAAACCTTAAGCCTTAAATGGCTTCTGTTATAGTTAGTGACCCCTTACTACCTCAATATCTTTAAGTTATATATCCATATAATTTAGATGAATTATATATGAGGAAAGGCTATGTTTAACAAAGTAGGTAAGGGACAAGAGTTTGGCTAAAAATAATAATATACTAAAATTTTAAAAGGTATAGCTAGATATTGAATGGAGATCAATCAACCAGTGAAGGGTTGCGCAGAGTTCAATGGCGGTAAGCATGCTTAACTGAAAGACCTAAAAGTCACACAGATACGTAAGTAGGGCATAGTGACCCCTCGCTATAATATGGGATAGACGGGGATCAATTAATAAAAGTTACGCTAGGGATAACAGGCTGATAGCCGACGAGAGTACACATTGTCTCGGCTGTTTGGCACCTCGATGTCGACTCATCCTATCCTCCGGGGGAAGAAGCTTGGAAGGGTTCGGCTGTTCGCCGATTAAAAGGGTACGTGAGTTGGGTTTAATACGACGTGAGTCAGTATGGTCCCTATCTTCTGGAGGGATAAGTAGTAAAAAGGGGCAGACCTTCTAGTACGAAAGGATCAATAGGCTGTGTTTCTCTAGTGTACCAATTGTTTGTATTTTATTGTAAGGGACTCAAAGTATCTTGAAGGCAAAATTAAAGAAAAATGGGGAAAATCCTTTTAAACTTTTTTAGTTTACTCTTAATAATTAAAATTTATTGAGAAAAAGGGTCACAATATCAGAATGCATAGTTGGGTAGCCACAAACATAATAGATAAGTGCTGAATGTCTATAAAGCAAGAATCTAACCCCTAGATACTAAAAAATGATTATTTTATTTACCTTATTGTAGTCTTGATAAGAGAATCTAAAACAAGGTAATAATTTATCATTAATTAAGAAATAGAACATTTCTAGATAGGCTGCAAATGAACATATTGTAAAATATTAAGTTTAGCAGTACTAATTTATAAAGAAACTTGATGTTATAGGTTGTTACTATATTTATTGTGTATATTCAGATGAGATAAATAAATAATTTAAAAAGGGGGAATCTGATAATGGTAATCAGTTGTATTTGCATTACAAATATGATAGTTCAAATCTATCTTTCTCCAATCTAAATACCAAAATTAAATAGAGCATTATTTAATATTTTATTTTATTTTATATGATTATATCACAATAACAAAACAAACAAAAAACAAAACTCTTTCATAATCATTTATTCTTGTCAATAGAATATTCAATACAGTCATATTTATTAGTCATTATCATTACTAATAATTTATCTTTTAGAATATTGTAAGACATAGAAGGGGTTAAATAATAGCTATATCTAAATTGATTGATCTCTGATAATATATGAATTTAATCTGTTTAAATTGTTTATAATGATATATTTCTATCACAAACTTTCATTTTTATTTAATATTAATATTATATTTAATCATTAAAAAACAAAAGAAAAAGAGTTAAATAATGATTCATAGAAATATTTAAAATATAAGTGTAAATATAAATGAATTTTTCATATATTATATCTAACATTACCTAAATAATAAAATGAAATGAAATAGAAAAGAAAGAGATTGTTACATAAATATATCATAGAGAATTTAGATATAAAATCCTTAATAAAAAGATATGAATAATAACTCTGTTATTAACAATGGTATTGACAACCATCACTATATTATTAAAAGGAATAAATAAGAATAATTAAATTAACAAAACAAACAATTATATAATAATAATTGGAAATAGGATTATTAAAATCAAATAAAATAAAGCCTCGGTTGCTTAGTGGTCAAAGCGTGATTCTGAAGAAATTGAGATGGGAGTTCAATTCTCTCCCGAGGCAACACATAAATAAACCCTAAATCAGCAATAAATAAAATGAAAGTAAAATATTTTAATTAATCTTCTAGTTGGAAAACAATAGTAAAACAATGGTTTGTGATAATACTCCTAGAGTATAGTAATAAATAAAATTATATAGATAAATATAAATATAAATATAAATATAAATATAACAGATGGTTTAGGATAGAGGCACTACATTAGAGAAGCTGTTATTTCCCAATATGCAGATATTCTAGATTTAATGGTTTGAGAGACCCTTAAACAAACAAAACAAATAATTCAGCTTAATTTGAATATGACAATAAATCCTATTTGGGCAGGTAGAGAAGATTAAATCTTAAAGGAGATATTGGTATTAGCTGTTATTTCTGAGGGATTTTCTTCAATCAAAAATAATTAAAATTAATAAAGGCCGATATAGTTTAATTGGTAAAACAAATTCCTTGTAAGATTTAAATATTGGTTCAAGTCCAGTTTTCGGCATATTAAAATATAAATAAAATATAAAATTATAATAACAGATAGAAATTATGATTAGGAGCTTAATAAATAATATAAATAATATAAATAATATAAATAATATAAATAATTAATGATATAAATAAAATATTGTATATTCTTTGAGTTGTAGTTTAATTTGGAAAAACACCATTTTTTGGTAATGGTTTATATCAGTTCGAGTCTGGTCAACTCAGTTAATTTTAACCTTAAATTAAATATTTATAATCTAAAATTAATAATTTATATTATTTAATATAATCTTAATTATTCTTATCTATCAGTTATAATTATTTATCTTTGTCTCATAATTAGCTGAGATATTTTAAATATAAAGACTTATATTTATTTGATTATTTAATTCTATCTAAATATTTATCTAATCTTTTTGATTTTTTATTATATCTAAATTAAATATAATATAATCTAATAAAATATAATAATATATAATAATATAATAATATAATAATATAATAATATAATAATTTAGGAATTAAAAATAATTATAAAAAGGTAAATATTCATTAAATAATGATATAGGAAACAGAACTCGAGTGGTTTGAGTGTCCCCCTTTTAAGGGGAAAGTCCTGGTTCAAGTCCAGGTGTTTTCAATAAAATATCCTATAATTAAATCAATTTTATTTCTCTCTCTAATTTACTCCTCTAATTTATTTATGTTTTGTTTGTTTAATCTATAATTGGTCTTTATTGTCCTAGCCAAAATGCAAAATTAATTTGTTTTTACTTTAACTATAAATATAATTATAATTATAACAATTACTAGAATTAGAACTATAACTATTACTAGAATTATTATTAGAAAGAGATATATAAATTATAAATATAAATATAAATATAAATATAAATATAAATATAAATATAAATAAAAGAGTTAGGAAAAAATTATATAAGATAAAAGTAATTCCTAGGAGGGCAGGTGATCCGATTGGTAATGGTGATTCTCTGTAAAAGAATTGGTTAATAACCGTAAAAGGTTCGATTCCTTTACTGCTCATATCTTATCTTATCTCATATAAAATATAAATCTATCTGATCTTACAATAAATTATATTTCTATAAGATAAATTATATAACCCACAAATATTTCCTCTAATCGGACTAATCTTTCTAGTATTTAGCTTTTGATTAGCTGTTCTATTTATCTCCAGATTGCCAACTAGCCTCTTTCTTATCTATAGTTATTTCTTTATTAGTCTCTGATTATATAATTATAGTTATTAGAACTATAGCTGAAGAGGGGAATAAATCAATCCCTAAACTTTATCTCCAAATAAACTAAATATATCTTATCTCTTTATATAAACTTATCTCTTAAAGAGAGATAATTCTCTAGTTATATAAGGAGTTATATCTAACCAAATGTCTACTAGAGATATATGTCTTTAATACTATAATCTAAATAATTATAATTGAAGAGGAATAAATTAATTAATCTTAACTAAATAATTATATAAGACTTTAGCATAATGGTTAATGCAGTTCGCTCATAATGGATATTATAAGGGTTCAACTCCCTTAGGTCTTATCTTGAAACTATATTAATCTTAAAATTAAATAAATAATTATATATTCTTAAAGGGTACTTGGTCGAGTCTGGTTTATGGCCTTCGTCTTGAAAACGAATACTTTACACAAAGTCGTGAGTTCAAATCTCACAGTGCCCGTATTATATTTTTTACTTATTTGTTTGTTTGTTTTGTTTGTTTAATTAATTCTATGTAATAGATAAATGATAATTTTTAATATATATTAATTATTTTTCCTGTTTCAAATATAAGATAGAGTAAATGGATTTCCTGTTTTATCTCATTTAATTGGTTTGCCATTATGATCTTGTTTATATTATATTAAATAATTTTAGTATAATAAATAGTATAAAATTTAATAAACTAATTAATTGAGAATAATTGGTATTTATAAAATAAGATAGATTAAGATTAAGAATTATTAAATAAATTATAATATAAAAGAGATATATAATAAACTAAATATAAATATAAATAAATAAATAAATTATAGTATAAATAATAATAATATAATATAATTTACGGTGGATGACAAATTGGCCAGTCGCTCCTTTTGGGTGGGAGACATATTGCGCGTTCAAATCGCGCCTACCGTGTTAAAGATTAATTCATTTTTTTCTTTTGTTTGTTTTTAATCTCTGCCTCTTTTTTTAAAGCTAATGCTATTTTTTTTATATCATAGTAAAAGAAAGTAAATAAAAAGAGTAATAAATAATTTAATTCTTTTAGTTCTGATAACTAGTTATGAGAATATCCTATATGAAAATTTAACTGAATCCTCACAGCTCTTTTTAAATAAACAAAAACAAACAAAATAATATAAACTAAAGATAAATATAATTAATTAAAATTAGAAACATATTATAATATTGAAATTAATTATTTAATTTAGAATTAATTGAAAATTAAATATAATAGACAAAATGAATATTATTAAAATACAAATTAGAGGTCTTATGGCTGAGTGGTTTAAGCGAGGTACTGTTAATACTTTTTACAGAGGTTCAAATCCTCTTAAGACCTTAAAATGGTTAATTAAATTCTAATTAATACTACAGATTTTTAAAAATATAAGATAAAATTAGTTAACCATTTTACTTGATTAAACTATAAAAGAAGAAGATTAAAAAAAATAAATAATATAAATAAAAACAAAAAATAGCGAATATGTTGAAATTTGGTAAACAATCTTCTCTTAAGCAGAAGTGGGAGGTATCCCTTAAGAGTTCAAGTCTCTTTGTTCGTAGTGGTTTCAAAGATAGTGTTCATTAATATATTTATTATATTTTTATTTAAATAATTTTATAATAAATATTAAGCGAGATAGTGTAATGGTAGCACAATAGTCTCATGATCTGTTAGTTTGGGTTCAATTCCTGATTTCGCTAGATAAAATTAATACATAAAATAAATAATTTAATAATTAATAAATTAATAAAAATATAATTATATAAATTAATAATCTTTAATTCCTTTAATATTTTGGTTTGTATGCAAATATTTAAGAAGCTAGAATCTATTGAATTCTCATAAGGATAAATATAAATAATCCTATTAAATAATAAAATATATAAGATAATAAAGATATATTTATAAAATCTAATTATAATTTATAACTAAATATTTATATAAATTGGAGACAAAATAATATAAAATAAATATTATATTTTTAATTAACTAAATTAAAGGAAAATTAGCTAATATAGGCACTGGTTCTATAATAGGCTAAATAAACAAAAAAAAAAGAGCCCCCTCTCAGCACCTCATGACTCTCAATCTTCTTTCCTGTTTCCTTTTATTATTAATAATATGGGTTCAAATAAATAAATATCACAAGATAATCTTCAGATATAATTAGAGATAGTTAATCAATGTTTACTTTAATTGTTATATTTCATCTATATTTTTGGGGTATATATTTATTTATATTTGATCTCTAAATATGATATAGAAAATAATTTTCCTAAATTTAAGAGAATTATAAGATATTATGACAAATCAACTCAATTCTTTATTATTCTGGAAGGATTAATATGTTTTTTTAATTCTTGATTGTTATTATTAACCTTAAATTAATACTATGTGGTGTTATTAATTTAAATTAATTAAAACTATTAATTAAATATAATATATTTTATATTTGTTTGTTTTATAATATATAAGAATAGTGTAAAATTAGAGATTACATTTAATTTAAGCAGTCAGAGTAAACATGAGTATGTTTTATTTATTATTATTCTCTAGATATTATATCACTATCATTATATTTAGAATTAAAAATTTTAATTCACTAATTATAGTGAGAGTATATATTAAAGTTAATAATTCTCGACATCATAAAATTAAATTAATAAATTAAAAACAAAATAAAATAAAAGAACAAAACATGAACATAAATATAAATAAATTTCAACATTTTCCTTTTCATTTGGTAGATCCTTCACCTTGGCCAATTTTATTGAGTTTTTCATTATTAAATATGGCAATAGGTGCAGTATTATATATGCATGGATATTATAATGGTGGTACTATCTTAACTATAGGTTTTATCTTAACTTTATCAGGTATGACTCTATGGTTTAGAGATGTCATAACAGAAGGAACCTATCTAGGTCATCATACAAAACAAGTTAAAAATGGATTAATGATAGGTATAGTACTATTTATAATAAGTGAAGTTTTTGCTTTTTTATCCATATTTTGGGCTTTCTTTCATTCTAGTTTATCACCAGCCATAGAAATTGGTGGTTCTTGGCCTCCACTAGGTATAACACCTTTAGATCCTTTTGCTATACCTCTACTTAATACTTTTTTATTATTATCAAGTGGAGCTTTTGTAACATATGGTCATCATGCTTTAATAGCTGGTAATAGAAAAGCAGCTATCAATGGGGTCTTTGCAACAATAATATTAGCAATAATCTTTACTGGTTTACAATATTTTGAATATATTGAAGCTGGGTTTACAATGTCTGATAGTGTATATGGTTCAGCATTTTTTGCTTCTACTGGACTTCATGGATTACATGTTATTGTTGGTACAATTTTTATTTTAGTAGGATTCATTAGAATCATAAATTATCAATTAACAAAACAACACCATCAAGGATTTGAAGCAAGTATACTTTATTGGCATTTTGTGGATGTAGTGTGGCTATTTTTGTTTGTAGCTGTTTATTTCTGGGGTGGAGCTTAAATAATAATAATAATAATAATAATAAAATATTAAGTGAATATCTATGAAAAGGAGATTAGTTATAATTAATAATTAAATTTAATATTTATCTATATATCAAATAAAGATAAGATATTATTAAATAGGAAATAATTAGTTTTTTATATACCCTTTTTACTTAATAGTTAATAATTAATAGTTAATAATTAATAGTTAATCTCTCATAAATAATCATTAATAACTAATCTCTCATAAATAATCATTAATAGATAATTATCTCAAATATAAAATGATTCTCTAATAGTTGATAGTGACTAGATAATAGTTTAGATACAGATAATTATAAAGATGCAATTCATCTTATTAAATTTAGTTGTTTTTATCTTAATAACCCCTTTTTATTATTAAGCCATTAATTAATAAAAATATATTATATTGCTAATATATGTTTAATAATTAATATATAATAGCTAATAATTAATATTTAATATTTAATATTTAATTTTTAATTAAAAAAAGATATAAGAAAATAAGCTAGAAGGAAGTGGAATAAAATTATAATAACATTAAAATGACATACATATTATGACAAATCAAATCAAATTTATATATTATTATCACTATTTTTTTAAAAATATTCAATTTAATCTTTAGGCTTAAAAAATAGAATAAAATAAAATAATAAAGAGTAAAAAAAATAAATTAAGTTTAGTTTTAAATTTAGAATCTTTTTGTTTTTTGTTTTTTAATATAGTAGTATTAGATAAGATAAAGAATCTTAAATAATGAAGTTGAATAACTTTTAATTTGAATAGGATAAATTATATGTAGTGATTTTTAAATATAATATTGATTAAATTTTTACTACACTAAAAAAATTAAAAAAAATAAAAAATACAGGATTATAATACCTTAAATACAAATAACACCAAAAAATAAAAAATAAACACAAATAAAATAAACACAAATACAAAAATAAGAAATAAAAAATATAAAGCATTTATTAACTGTTACTATAAAGAATATAACAAAAATTATAAACTATGAATCTTTCATTATTCTTATTTTTAATAGGTATTTTAGGTTTTATTCTAAATAGAAAAAATATTATCCTTATGATCATAGCTATAGAAATAATGCTATTAGCTGTGACACTATTAGTATTAATCAGCTCTTTTGGTTTTGATGATAATGTAGGACAAACTTTTAGTATATATATAATATCTATTGCTGGTGCAGAATCTGTGATAGGATTAAGTATTTTAGTTGCTTACTATCGTTTAAGAGGAACTATTTCACTAAGAAGTTAATGTATTTATCCATAATTATTTTACCTTTATTAGGTTCCTTAGTATCCGGTTTTCTAGGTAGAAAAATAGGTGTTACAGGTGCTCAATTCATAACATGTACTTGTTTATTATTATCTTCATTATTAATGACCCTAGCTTTTTATGAAGTTGGTATAAGTGGTTCACCAGTATATATAAATTTAGGTAGTTGGGTAGATTCAGAAATAATGTCTATCTCTTGGGAATTATATTATGATCAACTAACCGTGTCATTAGGTTTAGCTGTCTTATATTGTTCTTCCTTAATACATATATATACTATAGATTATTTATCATCAGATCCTCACAATCAAAGATTTTTCTCCTATTTATCTGCCTTTACTGCAGGTATGTTACTATTAATAACAGGTGGTAACTTTTTTGTAATGTTTGTAGGTTGGGAAGCTATTGGAGTAGTTTCTTATTTACTTATTAATTTTTATTTTACTAGAATACAAGCAAATAAAGCAGCAATGTTAGCCTTTACTATGAATAGAACAGGTGATATGTTAATGAGTATAGGCTTTTTTGCAATCTTTGCAATCTTTGGTAGCTTAAATTATTCCTCTATCTTTTCATTAACACCTTATATGAATGAAACAGGTATATCTCTTATAGCTTTATTATTATTAGGTGGAGCTTTAGCTAAAAGTGCTAATATTCCTCTTCATTCTTGGTTACCAGGAAGTATGGAAGCACCCACTCCAGTTAGTGCCTTACTTCATGCAGCTACACTAGTGACAGCTGGTATTTATTTATTATTAAGATGTTCTCCAATTTTAGAATTTAGTCCTATGGTGTTATTAATAATAACAATTATAGGATCTTCAACAGCCTTTTTTGCTGCTACTTGTGGATTATTACAAAATGATTTAAAAAGAATAATTGCTTTTAGTACCATCTCACAATTAGGATATATGATGATGGCTATAGGTCTTAGTCAATATAATGTAGCCTTAATGCATACAGTAAATCATGCTTTCTTTAAAGCATTACTTTTCTTAGGTGCTGGTGCAGTAATTCATTCATTTGCAGATCAACAAGATGTTAGAAGAATGGGTGGATTAATAAAATATTTACCTTTTACATATTCAGTTATGTTAGTTGGATCTTTTAGTTTATTAGCTACACCTTATCTTACAGGATTCTATAGTAAAGATTTAATATTAGAATTAGCTTATGGTCAATATAGTTTTACTGGTATGTATGCATTTATTTTAGGTTCCCTTACTGCAGGTATTACAGCATTTTATAGTTTTAGATTAATTAGTCTAGTTTTCTTAACTACACCTAATGGTCAAAAACAATCCTATTTAAATTCTCATGAATCTAATATAGCAGTTATTATACCTTTGTTATTTTTAGCCTTATTTAGTATTTTCTTTGGTTATATCTTTTCAGATTTATTTGTAGGAGTGGGATCAGATTTCTTTGGAAATTCTTTATTTACTCATCCTAATAATATATCCATAATTGAAGCTGAATTCTCAATTAATCCTATTATTAAATTATTACCTGCTATTTTTAGTATGACTGGGGCTGCTACAGCTATATTTATGTATCATAAATATCCAGAAGTGATTATTAATTTAACTGAAACTAATATAGGAAAAAAAATATATAGTTTCTTAAATGGAAAATATTATTTTGATGTACTTTATAATCAATTTATAGTCTCAGCTGGATTACAAACTGGTTATATCATCTCTAAAGAAATAGATAGAGGAGCAATAGAATTATTAGGACCTTATGGTTTAACTAATACTTTAACAAAAACTGGTATGAATATTGCTAAATTAGATACAGGAATTATTACTACTTATTCACTTTATATAACAATTGGTTTATTAACTTTATTATTTTTAATCTTTGCTCCAGTATTAATAGATACAACTATGTTTTCTGAAATAAGATTATTAATTATATATTTTGCTACATTAGTGTTAGTTTTATCTACAACTACATCTAAGTCACAGGCTTAAACTAATATATTAACCCCTATTAAAGAAATTATAATGATTAAAAATATCTTATCACAGGTATTGACTAAGTTATATTTGGTTAGTTTAGATTTATAGTTTCAAGTTATAAAGAATAAATTTGGTATTTGATAATTATGGGGTTATTTGTTTATATTAAGGGTTTTTAGTTAAAGGACATAATTTTGTTTCATTATTAAAAGAGAAGCTAAAGAAAGTTAATTATATTAATATTATAAAAAATAAATATTAGTTTATAACTAACTTTGATATACAACCTTATCTTATTCTCAATAATCATCCTTCTATCTGTTTGTTTATTTTTGTTTTTGTTTGTTTGTTTAATTCATTAATATTATAATTAAATAATATATAGTTGTGAAAAGAATAAAGAATAAAGAATAAAGGTCAGTAATCCATCTTATATTTTAGCTATTCCACTTTGGAAAAATATTTCATTTATTAAACAAACATTAGATCTAGAAAATGGAACAATGTATACCATACTGATGCAGAATGAAAATTATTGTTAAATGAAGCAATTCTAGTGAAACTAATATATCTTTTCAGATTTATATTATATTCATTTCATTTAATGAAATTAAAATTAATTAAATTATTTAATTTAATCCTGCTCTTCCTTTATTATATGACTCAAATAGATAAAATAATGAGCACAATTTTAAAATATAAAATATAAAAGATATGATGACTAACAATAATAATAATAATCTTAAAAAGATTAATTTAACTAAAAATGAATATAATGATTTAATTATAGATAAAAGAATTTTACCTTTATTTAAAACTCCAGTCCTTTTAAAGCAATTAAATGAAAAAAAGAAAAATAAATATAATATAAATCTACCAAATTCTGGTCCTAATATCAGTTTTAAATTAATCAGCTTAAATGAAATACTTTCTATCTTCTTAAAGGGTATATATTTATATAATTATAATTTGAATCATTATTTAAAAACACATAATAACAAAGAATTAATATTACAATTAAAAAATGATGAAATTTATAAATTAAATATTAGTTTATCTAATTATTTTTATATCATTAATAAATTTATACCTTTTTTTAAATTAAGATCTTTAATATATAAAATTAGATTATTTTTACCTACACGATTATTTAAACCTCATCCATATATAAAATTCAGATACCGTTTCAGATATATAGCCAAATATTATAAAATAGATTTGATATATAACAAAAGAGATAGTAAAATTCAAAGAAGACAAATAAATAAACTATTAGATAAAGGAAAAGATATTATTAATGAGATAGATAATCACATAATGCTAAAGAAAATTCTAATTAATAGTTTGAAAAATAAAAATAAATTATTAAAAAGTAATAATTCTTTAATCCCTACAATCACTGATAAGACTAATATTAATTCTTATGTAAAGAATGCTACAAGTACAAATAGGGAGAAAGATATAATTAATTTTAATAACATAGAACCAAATAATTCAATTCTAACTAAATATAATAATCAATTTGTACAATATAAAAATAAATTAATTATTAAAAAAATCTTTAATATAATTAATATTAATAAAACAAATGAAATTAAAATAGAACAAACTTTGAATTCTATATTTAAAATGAAGGAATTTGATTCTAAAAATGAGGCTATATCTATTAATGCTAACCCTGTAGAAATATTATATTCTAATAATAATAATACTACAATGCCTTATAATCTACAGAAAAAACCAATAATTAATCAATATTTAAAATCAATGAGTAGTTATAATTTGATAAAAAAAGGAATTTTTATGTCTTATTCTAATATTATTGGCTTTAATTTTAACACACAAAGAAATAAAATAATTAAAAATATTTATAAATTATTAGCTGGTTCCTTTAAATCTATGTATTGTTTAATTAGTAAACCTGTATTTGTTATGACTCCTGACAAAATTATTATACAATTGTTTTATTTTTTATTTATACCTAATATTTTGAAATTTAAAAAAATCTTTAAATATGGAAATAGAAATAAATTTAATAAACAAATGTGGTTTAAGAGAAAAAAAAGAATGAAAAAACAATATAGAAATTTCAGAAAGATTAAAATTAATGTAAGAATTAAATTAAGAAAATTATCTAATGTGGTAATAACTAAAGTATTTAAAGATAAATTTAAAAAATTATGTGGTATTTTAAGTCATTTATTTAAAAAACCTGTACAATTAGATTTAATTAGATTACATTATCCTTATAATGATAGTAATATATTAGTTACTCTATTAGGTATTATGATTAATAAAATTAAATTAAGAATTATTTTTAGAAAATTGTTTGAAAAGGCTGTTATTAAAAATTTAAATAAAGTAACGGGTAAAACAAATTTTAATATTTTACCTGCTTTCCTTTCTGGTATTAATATTAGAGTAGCTGGTCGATTATTGACACATAGAGTAGTACCGAGAAAAACAGTGAAAACTATTCGAAGAGGTGCAGCTGCTACTGGTAAAATTAATTTTTCAGATGTGGCAAGATTTACAAAGAAAAATAAAAGAGGAGCCTTTAGTATTACAGTTTCTTCTGGACAAAATTTCTTTTAAAACCTAATTGAATTAAATTTCAAATTAAACCACCAACCCCCCAACCCCTATTATTTGGGGTGGTTTTAATTCATTTTTTTAAAAGAGGTAAGATTAGTTTAATTGGCAAAATGATGTCTTGTGGCGACAATGTTCAGAGTTCAAGTCTCTGATTTTACCCTTTATCTTTAGAAATTTGGTGATTAATTTAACACAACAATACAAAAATTAGATGTGTTACTAAATTTCATTAATTTAATTTAATTTAATTTTTATTTTTAAATAATTCTAAGAAAGAATTGAATTTTTTTAAATAAAATAACAATTCAACAACAAAAATACCTAAATTGTTATATTTCATAAATTTAATTATATTTCATATTTTAATTAATGAAAGAAATATATTATAAAAAAGTCATTATAAATCCTTTTGTTTTAGAATAATAAATATAATAGTAAATAGCATTAAAAATTAAAAGAGAGTTAAGATATCTAAAACTGTAATTTTCTTTAATTGAAGAAATGTGATATAAAAGAAAAATATGTGAAGGTTCTAGGTTAAATAAGGATATATCTTAAGAACAAAAATAATTTTGTGGACAAATGTAGATTAGAATATTTTCACTTTGATACTTTATTTTTATTTATTTTAATTAATGAAAGAAATAGATTAAATAAATATATAACACTTATGTTTGTTTATTATTATTTATATTTGTGTTTAAATAGAAGTGATTAAAATTATAAATCCTATATCCTAACTTATTAATATATTTAGATAAAATTCAGTGAACTAATACTAATTTATAGATTATATGTTGTTATAATAATTTTATTTAATTTATAAATAGTTTTTAATTAGTTTATTTTTACTAAATTGGTCCTATAGATAATAAATCTAACTCTTTATAGTTTAATTTTAATGTTTATATTGTATATTTTACTTTTAAATAATATCTTAAATATTATAAATAATAATATAATTATATATCTTTAATTCTTTTGCTCTTTTTATCTGCTAGATAGATTATAAATATGCAACATCACTAGATAGCTGATAGATTAATAACATTCTATTTTTTAGAGATAAAGTGAGAATATATTAAATATTGTAATAATTATGCCCCCTATTCTATTTTTTGATATTATAATATTTTATACTAGTTTTGGAGTTAAAAATCCCTTATTACACAGACAATTAAAGCTGAAATAGTTTAAAGGGTTAAAACATACCACTCATGATGGTAAAAAGAAGGTTCAATTCCTTTTTTCGGTTTTCAATATTAAATTAAGAATAAAGAATTTATACAAATTAATAATAAAAAGATGATTATTAGGACTGTTGAAGATAAAAATCAATAATTTTCAATAGTTTAAATAGGAAAATTTGAATTAGGATGGAAGGTTAAATATATAAATTGAAAATACAATTATTTGATAAATAGGTAAAAATAAATATATTTTTTTGTCAATGAGAATTTAAAATTAGTGAAGTAGAAAAATATAATAAGTATAACCTATCCTAAATTAAAAACCGAATCATAAAATTATTAATATTGATTTATAAAGGAGACTAATAGGATATAAATATATTCCTTATTGTCTAGGTATTTCTGAATGTAAATATCTCATTAAAGAGGTATCTTCTAGAATTTATAAATAATTTAAAATTAAATAAAAAAACAAAAATTATCTATTAATATGATTCAAGAAAAAAGATTAATTAATAATAATTATATCAGTTATAAGTCATGACTTAATATTTTATTATTATATTAAAAATTATAATTTTATTTTAAAACTAATTAAAGAATATTTATTCCCCTATTCAAATAGATATTAATAGAGTAGATAATTTATTAATAGAGAATAATAGAGTAGATAATTTATTAATAGAGAATAATGGGTATAATATTTGTTTTGCCAAGCAAAATTTTATCAGTTAAAATCTGAATTATCATTTGGGTTTTGGTTTTGTTGGAGTGTTATTGTCAACTTTAAATCTTAATTTTAATACAATAGGGGTTATTTAATTTGTAATTGAAGGATAATTATTCTTTTTATGTTCAATAGTTTTGTTACTATCTATGCTACTTAATGAACTAGTTGAGGAATTAGAGTTATTATAATCAAAAATTTTAGTAGAAGCTAATTGGTTGTTACCTAATAATGATTTCAATCTATCAACCTTTGAAAGTCTAGGTTGTAATCTCTCTTCTGATTTCTTTTCAAAATGGTCTATCACTGCTTGAACTTTCTTTTCATGAGCATTCATTGAAAAGTCAATGTCCTCTACAAACCATGAAAATATGGTGTTTATAAAATAGGGACTTAGACCATTACCTACTTTTAGCATTATATTAGTATATATTGTTTTTATATATTCAATTTCTTTGTTTACCTTTAAATATAAAGGATACAATTCATCACTATAAGCTTTTAGATCTTCTTTAGATATATTAGGATTATCTATTAGATCCATATTGTTGTTTATAAATTCAATTATTTGTGGGTCTAATTTATAATTGAAAAGTGGGTGGTTAATAAATTTAGTATAAGTTTCTTCACAGCATATAAATTCATTATTTATATTATGTTCTGTGAGAATATAACAGAAAAACAAATTATTCATTTGACCAATCTCATTAATATTTCTAATTTTCTTCCATGAATCTAACATAGTTCCTATATTTGGAGCGGAGGTATGTTGGCTAATTTGTATATTCGGATCTTTTAATTTATTTTTAAAATCCAAATCCTCCTTAGTGTCACAATATATAGTAAAATATTTCATGAAATAGTCTTCAAAAAAAATGAACAATTTCTCATGAAATAATTGAAAGCAAATAAAGGGTAAAGAAATAACTAAAATATTTATAGTAATTAATACTATATTTATATTCTCTTTTTGATTGTCTATTTCAAACACTCTCATTCATAGTCTTTTTAAATTAGATAAGAATAAGAGCAGACTGATAATGGTGGTATAACTGAGATATGGATAGAGATTTAGGAGCTCAAAATTAGAACCTATCTTATTAATAATAAACAGAGAGATAATAATACCAAATAGATTAATTAAATAATAATATAATGTTATTAATTTTATATCTTTAATTTGTGTAAGTTTGTTTATCTCCTTATAAAAAAATAGGATGCTTTTAAACAAAATAAATATCCTTGAAAATAAAATGAACTTAATATAGATTAAATATATTATAACTAGAGAAAGAATAAAGCTTAATAAGTTAAATTGATATATTGAGATATCAATAAAATATTCCAAAGTTGAATTAAATATTATACTACCGGCCAGGCAAATAAAAATAGGGATCAAAAAATATCTATTCTGAAATATAATCCCAGCAAACAATGATCTAGAGCGCAACAAGCAAAGTAAATGCTTTTTAATTTTTTGTTTCATATTCATATTTTTATGTTTTGTTTGTGTTTATGTACTTCAGCCATGATATAAAATCAAGGGATTATTCTAAATTGAATTTCAAAGATAATAACAAATAGGGGGATTAATTAGAAATATAGTTAAATTATGGGTTTAATTATAATTATATTTCTAGCAAATAAAAGATATCCTGAAATATTTTTCTTTTTTTCTTTTTTCTTTTTTCTTTTTTCTTTTGTGTTGTATAATTTGTTTGTTGTTTTGTTTTTTTAGCTAATATAAATATGACAAATTATTCTCTTTCTTTTTAGTTAAATACTCTTACAATATAATAATCTGATATAATTATAAATTTCAATGGAAATATTCATTTCTATCACTAATCTTATTAAATATAAGGGTAAATAATATGCCAATAGAGGAATTATATTTTTAATAAATGAAATAAAAAGAAAGATTATGATTTATTCTATCACATTTGTTTGTGTCATAATTAAAAACAAACAAAAAAATTATGATTATAAATTAAAATATCTGTTAGTTATATAAAAAAAAAATAAGATTATTAATTATTAATTATTGAGAAGCAGAATCAATCCAAATTAAGAATTCAGGAGAAGAAACAGCTTCCACTACTATAGGCATAAATCCATGCCAAACCCCACAAATTTCAGAACATTGACCATAAAAAGTACCAGCTCTTTCAGCCAAGAAAGAAACTTGATTTAATCGTCCTGGTACACAATCTAATTTTAATCCTAAGGAAGGTACAGCATAAGAATGGATAACATCTGATCCAGTTACTATTAATCTTATATGGCAATCCACAGGTATTATAAGTTTATTATCCACATCTAATAATCGGAATTGACCTAATTCTAAGTCAGATTCAGGTATCATATATGAATCAAAATCTATAGATTCTCCACTATCAGTTATGAAATCTGAATATTCATAAGACCAATACCATTGGTGACCTACTACTTTAATGGTTAATGTGGGTGAAATAACTTCATCCATTAAATATAATAATCTGAATGAAGGGAAAGCAATAGCTATTAAGATTAATGCTGGTGAAATAGTCCATATTAATTCTAGTACTGTCCCATGAGTTAGATATTTATGTGCAATAGGATTTTTATTAGAGTTGTAGTAATACATAATTGAGAAAAGAAACCAAAATACTGCAAAACAAATAACAACTAAATAGAATCCAACAGTGTTATGCAAAGTCACTAGACCTGTAAAACCTGGAGCTGCACTATCTTGAAAACCTAATTGCCAGGGTTGTGCCACATCATTAAAGATGGGATTTAAAAATGTAGAAAAGATATTCATTTTTAATTTGTATTGTCACTCTTAATTTACTATTTTCTATTGCTAAATATAATTTATTCTACTATCTGAATTTATATATCTTATTTTATATTTATTTCCTATACCAATTTATAATCCCAGATATTATTTGTATTTAAACCATTATAATTTTAGAATCTTTAATGATTTATTATTTAAATTATAGTTATAATAAATAATTATATATTATTTTGTTTTTAATTAGATAATTAGGTTCTTTAGTGACTAAAATTAATATTATTTAACCAATTTTATAATTCAGAGTCCCATCTAAATATATATTCTTTTCTTTGGTAATCTAACAACCCCTTCCCCCACCAGCCAGCCCCCCCGGGGTTTAAAACTAATATTAATGTTAATAGAGTTAATAATAAATATATATTCTTTGGTAATCTAACAACCCAAATAGTTTGTTAAATAGGTTAAATTTTTCTATAATTTATATAATTATAAATGTAAAGCAGAATAGTCTAATATTTAATAGATAAATGCCTTGTGATTAACTCACAAATCTAACTTTATATTTAAATTAACACTTTAAATTGTCTTCAGTTAGTTACTAGCATCTTAAGATTGATCTTTGTGGTAAGATTCTTATATCCTTAATTAATTATAAAAATTAAATTAATTTTAAATAAATACTTATTTAATATTTATTGATATAATCTAAAGAGTAAAGGATTTGAACCTTTATAAATTAAAATAAATTACCTCAGTGAATTAAAATATAAAATAGTTAGTGGTATAACAAAAATAATCTATGATTTACCTAATATAATTATCATTTATTCCAAAAAAACCCTTTTTTAAATTAATTAGTTTAATACCAATGGCTCTAATAATAGGAAAGGTAATAAAGATAGGGGGATTAATTATAATTATTCTCAATTATATGAGCTAATATAGAACTATGGTTCATAAATTAAATTATATTAAATTATATTATATTAAATTAGATTATATTACAAGCTATAATTATAAAGAATAATAAAGATTGATAAATTATATTGTTTTATATTTAATCTCTCCATTTTTCACTAATATTAGATTTGATTGTTTTATAATTTCATTATTATTCCTTAGTTGTTGCCAGATCAATTAAAGTATTTTCACTAATTCCTATTAAAGGTACTATTATTAAAAACCAAGAAAAATAAAAGGCTGTAGCTATTTGACCTATTTCTAAATATGGAGATTCTGCATGTTGAGAACCTATCCACAATAAAATAATAAAGTCAACAACAAAGAACCAGAAAGCTAATTTCATTGCTGGTCTAAATTGATTTCCTCTTATTCTAGATAAATCTGTTAAAGGTAATATTAATAATATTAATAAAGATCCAAACATTGCAACAACTCCTAATAATTTATTTGGTATTGATCTTAATATAGCATAAAAAGGTAAAAGATACCATTCTGGCACAATGGATGCTGGTGTCACCATAGGATCAGCTGGGATATAATTATCTGAATGACCTAATAAATTAGGATAGAAGAATACAATAACAGATAAAACTAATAAAAATGCAAATATAGTTACTAAATCTTTAAACAAAAAATAAGGATGCATTGCTATTCTATCACCATGTGAAGTTACTCCATTTGGATTATTTGATCCATGCACATGTAGCAAAATTTATTGCTTTTATATTTTTAATTTATAGGATATATCAGGAAATATTTCTTTATTAACTAAATCTTTAATTAAAGATATTTGATTTTTATTTTTTTTTTGTTTTAATATATTTCCTTTTATATTTTAGATTCAGAACTTGAGGCTTTTATAGAAACAAGAAATATTTGATTTTATCTTAACCTTCAATTAATAAAATCAAATATTCCAAACTAAATTTTGTATTTAATTTTAATTCAGAGCCAGTAAAATGAGCAACAATCATTAACCAATATGCTAAACTAACTGGCATTAAAAGCTAAGCTATATTTTGTTTTTGTTTTGAATGATATTTTTTTTTCTTCCAAATAGAAAGAATCATAATCATATTCATATCTTTAATTAAAACAAAGGTAGAGCTAAAATAGCAATATTTAGATTGTATCTTATTTTTCCTATTTTTTTTTCTCAGTCATCCTTGAAAATGAAGGCTTAGTTAATAGAAATTCTTGAAATTAATTATATAAATCTAATAATTTAGAAGCAGTTATAGAACCTTGACTAAATTGTATATTTTATTTGTTTTTGTTTTGTTTTTTATTTCAGCTTTGTAGGTGGATCTGCTCATATATATTTATATTTATATTTTATTTATATTTATCAAAAGATATTTCCAATTTAAATTTAATTTGTAATTAAGAATCCATTTAATTTAGATTTTTGCATTATTGGTTCTTTAAATGGAATTATTCCAGCTTGAATGAAAATATTTAGTGAAGTATAAATTAATTTTATACAAATAAGCTTTATACTTTTCAGTATAATTTGAACTATATCATCACCCCCATCTTAAATTTAGGGTGTCAAGCGTGTAGTCTCTGAGGATATCCTTGTTTATTTAATTATATTCTTTAATGAATTAAAATAGGTTTCCTGCTGATTATCCATTGTTCATCTTAATTATTTTTACGGTTAATCCTTCATTTTCTTTTATAGCTTTAACTTATAGGCCAAAGGCAAAAGTGAATAATCTAGACGTAAATTAAGCTTTAGGATTTTCCAGCATATAGCTTGATTCTAATATTACTATTACTAGTATAAAGGCCCTACAATTTGAGCAATTAAATGGGCTACAACTAAAGCTGCTAATAAGAAAGGTAATAAATAATGTAAAGAAAAGAATCTATTTAAAGTTGCATTATTTACACTAAAACCACCCCAAATTAGTTCTACAATATCTTGACCAAAGACTGGTATTGCTGATAATAAATTAGTAATTACTGTTGCTCCCCATAAACTCATTTGTCCATAAGGTAAAACATAACCCAGGAACCCTATAGCCATCATAAGTATTAAAATTATAACTCCTATGGACCAAAGTAATACTCTAGGTGTTTTATATGAACTATAATATAATCCTCTTCCTATATGCATATAAACAAAGATAAAGAAGAAGGAAGCAACATTAGCATGAGTATATCTAATTATCCAACCATTATTTACATCTCTCATAATATGCTCTACACTATTAAAAGCAAAATCAACATTAGGTGTGTAATGCATAGCTAAAAAGGCACCAGTAAGTATTTGTATTATTAAACATACACCTAATAAAGATCCAAAATTCCATAAATAACTGATATTTGCAGGTTGAGGTGAATCCACCAAATAAGAATTTAACAATCTAAGTAAAACATGTGTTTTTAATATTCTCATTATATTTTATTTTTTATTTTTGTGTATTTAATTAAATATTTTTATATCTTTATTTTTGTTTATTTTTATTTATTTAAATTTCAATTTTTAAGTTTAATTTTAATTAAAGAGATATAAAAAATAAATTAATTAGGTTAAATATAAATTAATAATATTTATTATAACCATGATAATATATCACAATATTAAGGAAATTTGTTTTTATATAATATAAATTATATTAATAAATAATAGATTTAGTATTTAAATTTAAGATTAATAATTATGGACACTATAACTACTTCTATTTTATTAAGCCCAAGAAGATTTGAACTTCTACAGATTCCTCATCAAGAAATAATTCTACCATTAAATCATAGGCTTTCATACTTAAATATATGGTATGATATAAAGAGAGTATATGTTTAACTTAACTTCTTTTAAAGTTAACCTTTAATTAAAGAGATATTATATTATAATATTTTATATAATTATTCTGAGTTTAAATATAACCTAAATTTAAAACTATTTTATTTTGAAATATTTAACTTTATTTTCCTACCCATATAAATATCTATATGTTGGGTATATTCCTATTAAATAGTTTGTCATATGTGGATAATAAGGGGAACTAATAATCATTCCTCTAAATTTGAAACCTTTTTTCCTTTTTTATATAACACTAAAAATAACAATGAAAAATAAATAAATAATTTCTATAAAATTAAATAAGTATATAAATTGCAAAATTTGTAATTATATTTAAATATCTTTAATTAATTAACTAAAAATAAAATAATTTATTCTTTATATTAAAAGGATCAATTCTTAAGTTTAATTATAGTTAGGGGTTAAATATATTGAATTATATATTAAAAATTAATATTAATAAGGTGCTATATCAAAAGCTATTAAAATACTTGGAACTAGTATAATAAAGGCAACAGCTACTGGTAATAGATTTAGCCAACACAAATCAATTAATTGATCATATCTTAATCTTGGTAAAGTAGCTCTAAACCATACAAAGAAAAAACAAAAGATACAAGTTTTCAAACCTAATATAATAGATTGAAGATTTAAGAAAGATTCATTTACAAATAATTCTGGGATATTATATCCACCTAGGAATAAAATAGCAGTTAAACAACTGAATAAGACTATAGAGGAATATTCACCTAAGAAGAAGAAGACAAAAGGAACAGAAGAATGTTCAGTGAAAAATCCAGCCACTAATTCTGATTCAGCCTCTTGTAAATCAAAAGGTGTTCTTGATGTTTCAGCTAAAATAGCAATGAAATAGAATATAAATACAGGTAATAAAGGTACAATAAACCAAATAGCTTGTTGAGTTTCAATTATAGTAGTGAAATTTAATGAACCTGTTAGTAATATAATAATAAGTATGGCTGAACTTAAAATTAACTCATAAGAAATCATAGCTGCAGTAGATCTTAGTGAACCTAAAAAAGCATATTTAGAATTAGCTGACCAACCTGCTAATAATACACCATATACACCTAAAGAGGATAACGCAAAAGTGTATAAAATCCCTAAGCTAAAATCAGATAAAGCTAACCCTTCCCCAAAGGGTATTATTCCCCACAAAATATTTTATTTAGTTGGTATATTTTAATAATGTCAAACCAAATTTAATTTCCCTTATTCCCCTCCTCAATATTAGGATTATAATATTAAATTTCCATATCATATAATGAATTCTCAGATTAAATATTAATAAAACAAACAACACACACAAAAAAACATATTTATTAAAGACCTAGTTTATAAACCATTGATTCAATAATAGGAAATTGGATTCTTAATAAGGCCTTGAGGTTTTATATTTATAGGATGCTATATTAAATTTATCCCTTTTTTGTTTTTATATTATAATTAATTAATCCACAAGATACATCAAAATTAGTTGTTAAGAGAGAAATTATAAATATCCTAATTTAATTAAGATTCAATTAAAATACTAAAACACTTTTATTATATAATTATAAATTTATACCCTCAACCATCCTCCATGATCCTATCACATAAAGAAAGTATATTTAAATTATTTTAGCTATATACCTCTATTCTGATTCAATATTTATATTATTGTGTTTTATTTTAACATTAAAAATTTCCATTATACCTTGAAAATAGAAAAATTAAAAATAAAAATAGAAAAATAAATATCAATATATTGATCATTATTTAATTAATTAAATAATCTGGAAATAAATTTAGATTCAGTTTTGATATAAGCATTAAAAATATACTATAAATGAAGAATTTAATCTTTGTTTATTATAGAGATATAATTAGAATTTGTTTAATTTAATTTTAGATTACCAGTTTAATTATCTTTCTTCTGTAATTATATTTCATTTTATAGAACACAATTATTGTTTTGTGTTGGTTGTTTTTTTAGCTATAATATCTGGTTGTGAAGAAGTTTTAGCTCCTATAATTTTAATATTTGTGTTGTTATATCATTATGGGAACAGTGGCCTAACTTAATAAAATAATCTAAACCTTTAAGATCATATAAATAAATAATTTGATGTGGTGTTATTAAAATATCCAGGTATATATAATTTGGACTATATCTTTAACATAATAAAAAGAGAATGAGTCTCTCACCTAAAAGATTTCCTATTTTAAGATATTATTTCACATATAGTCTCTGAGGATCCTACTCTAATTATTTTATATAATTATTTGGTTTCCTGCTGATTGTTCATTTGTGACATACTTGAAATTGTCACTTCCTTTATCAAATAACCCATTATAAAGGAGTATTCAAGTCTTTAGAATTTTCCAGCATATAGTGAAATTTTAATTAAGCCGGGATTAGTCAACCTAATAAACTGAAAACTAAAGTAGAAATAGGAGCTAAATAAAATAATATTTTATTGGATTGAGAAGGAATTACAGTCTCCTTAAGGATTAACTTTAGTGCATCAGCAAATGGTTGAAGTATTCCATAATATCCTACTGTATTGGGTCCTACTCTTCTTTGATGGGCGGCTAATTGTTTTCTTTCTATAATTGTCATAAAAGCTACTGCCAAAAGAACAGGTAAAATAACACATAATACATCTATTAAATTAAGAAGTATACTGATTATTGTTAACATTAAATTTGTAGTTTTCATTTTTCTTGTGTTTTTATTTATTTTTATTTTATTTCTCATTAGATTTACAATATTATAATATTAATATATAAATATTAATGAAATCACTGTATTTTTTGTTATTTTACAGCCAAGATATAAAATCAAGTTATTATTCAACAAAGAATTTCAAATATAATAACAAATATAGGGGGATTAATTAGAAATATAGTTATATAATTGGTTTAATTATAATTATATTTCTAGCAAATAAAAGATATCCTGAAATATTTTTCTTTTTTATTTTTTGTTTTGTTTTTTAATTGTTTTATTTAGAAAATATCTCTTATGAATCTTTATATACTATGAAAATATTCATTTTTTATATCCTGATTAGAAATGGTGACACTAAATTATTTTATACTTCTAATATAAAAATGGGCTAAGCAAAAAATTTGGGAGGACTATTTTTATTTTATTGGTTTTATTATTATTATACAAAGCCACAGAGATTAGATTAACCAACCATAGTTAAGGATATAATAAGGTAATATTGATTGTTATTTTTAATTGTTTTCAGGGCTCTTTATATCTATAATTTGTATTAATATTTCACTTCTCTCACCACTTTCTCTTAAATGATATTTATCTCTATCTCAATTAGATAATTAAACAAAATTCCCTTTAGGTCAGGATTTTATTATAAATATAAATATATCTCAAACCAGTGTATCCTCTCTCTTATCTAATTTTTGTTTCTATTTTTTATTTTTATTTCTAATTTTTTTTAGCTTTTTATCTTTAAAAATAGTAGTATCTTTAAAAAGATCTACTATTTTTGTAGATTCTCCTGGAGATATTTGCTATATTATTTTTTATTTTTATAGAATCCTATCACTAATTATTTACCCTTTTTATTTAATTTAACAAATTATCTGTGCCAATTCATATTAAAAAGGTCAAAAAAGGGTTACCCTTACCCAAATTACTAAATAACAGTTAATCTAGCTAGAGAGATCAAGTTTGTTTAAGGTTGATTATATTTATATTTTTAGAGAGTGAAGATTTTAATATTACAAAAGAGAATCATCAAAGACAAAATTAGAAATTTTGAGATTTAAATAACAAAAGAAATGAAAAAGGGAGCAATAATACAAATAAAGATATAAATGAATCAGTACAAATAAATAACTAATCAAGCTATATAATATTTTTGTTTAGCCTTTAATGTCAAAATTCAAACTCCTAGTTGTATACTATTTAGATTTATACAGCTCAATTAAAACCCAATTTTTTATATAAGTTAAATAATTGTAGCTTAAGAATATAGTATGAAACAGTCTAGATTTTCTAAATTAAGGCTAGATCTTTGAAGACCCTAAAAACCTAAATATTATAAATAAATAATAAAATATTTTATACTACTATTTCCTAACAAAGTTTAGACACTAATTTTGTTTTAATAAGCATATAAGATACAATTATATTTATTGTCTTATTAGATTTAAATTAGGCTTTTAAAATACAAAAAAAGAAAATAGGTAATCAACACCAATCAAACAGACACAGCAAAGAAAAAAGGAAAGAAAAAGAAAAAGAAAACAAAAATGGTATAAAATTATTAACACATATTTTGTTTAAGGAAACTTGCTATTTTTATTTTTATTTATCTATTTACATAGATTAATAAAACTTAGTATTTAAAATTAAGAATAATAATTATTAATAACTATGGACACTATAACTACTTCTATTTTATTAAGCCCAAGAAGATTTGAACTTCTACAGATTCCTCATCAAGAAATAATTCTACCATTAAATCATAGGCTTTCATACTTAAATATATTATATGATATAAAGAGAGTATATGTTTAACTTAACTTCTTTTAAGCTTAACCTTTCATATCATTATCTTAATAACTAGAAATTTTTATTATAATTTATAATTCAAATAACTCTTTTTTGTGGTGTAATTTTTTTGATTCTAAATTTACATTTCACTACTGATATTTTATCTGAGACTCATTAATTATTTTATTTATATTTATTTTATAATTCAAGAGTAGTTTGGCAAAGGGAAATAATATTGCTTGGGTAAATTGATTCACCTATGTTATTATTCTCCTTTAATTTTAATTTTTTGTTCTCTATACCTTAATAGTATTAAATTTAAAAGTGTGGTATTTTTGTTATATATATTTTGTATTCATTTTTAGAGATTCTAATACCTCTAATCTGAAATATTAAAAATTATGAATTATCTCATTAAATGGCTCTATTATTATTTGAAAGCCCAAACAACAGCCAAGAAAAACATATTTCTATAATTTAAATTAAAATAATAAATAATGATATATTCTAAAAAATCACAATAATAATAATAATAATAATATAATTAATCACTGACTAAAAAATTAGCTTTTATTATATTAGAGATTTCTTAATTTCTGATATTGTTTTTTCTTCTCTAGCTCTTTTGTTTATAAGGTAGAAAAATAAGGAGATATTTTACCTTGAATCTATATCTATATAGATTACTCAGAGAAAGTTATACATTAAGGATTTCTTAATTAATAATTATAATTTAAATAATAAATTAAATAAAAGAAAGTAAATAAAAATATAAAGATATAAAAATATAAACACAAACAAAAAAATAATTAGAGGCCCCTTAGCTTAATTGGTAGAGCACCTAATTGTCAATTAGGGTTGTCCCAGTTCAAATCTGGAAGGGGTCGTATTAAATATCTTTGATTTGATTAGATTTAGAATTGAAAACCAAACAAAAACAAACAAAATAATGACTAATATTTAACAAAACTAATATATTTCATCTAATATTAAAAAAACTAGTTTGCTTTTATTCTAGTATGAATATATATTATAGTTTAATTTTATTCTCTATAATAAGGATATCTTCTTAAATTAAAAATAGTATTACAAAATTTATTTTATGATTATTTATTTGTTCAATATTAAACCTAATTCTAATAGATATTGCAAATTAAATAATTATAATATAGTATTTAAAATATTAATTTAAGATATTTAATTTATATTATATTATCTTTAATAAAAGCAAGCTATAATCTCTTCTAGTTATATTAGTGATAAAGAAACAAATATCTATTTATATAAGTAATTTATATTGAGACTATAAAATTAATTAATATCTGACCCATTTATTATTGTCTAAATATTATTTTTATTTTCTTCTTTTTATTTATTAGTGACTATTTCATCAGGGTTGATTACTATCAAATTATCATTAGATTAAATAAATATAAAAAATTAAGATATTATATAAATAATTAAGTGACTAATTTAACTAATATCACACAAAAATTAACCATTTTTCAATATTATTCCTAATATTATTGGGGGGTTATATCTTGATTTGTATATTCCTTTTTAATGGGGGTGTAGTTATATTTGAAGAACTTGTTTTTAAATTAATATCCTCCACTGTTGTACTTGGTGTCTTTATATAAAAAATAAATTATTATTATGACCTATTGAGATACTATTTTTATTTTGACTAATGATTGTATTATTTTTAATCCTTTAAATTAGTGGGTAAATTAGTTTCACTGTCATTAGGTTCACAATGAATTGTTATATGTTTTAAAAATATTCCTCAAATATCCAATTTATTTTAACATGATATAGCTTCATCATTACAAAATAATATAAATATTAATAATAAATTAAATAAAGATAAGGGATTAATATTTATAGGTTTATGAATATTGAATTTTGGATTTAAAATTTTTTGTTTTTAAAATTGAAAAGTAGTAATATAATACTTAAGGAACTTGTATAATCAATATAAATAATTAAATTTAAAAGAATTAAATTATTATGAACATTATTAATAAAATAATACTGATATAATAATAACTATTAAAACTATAGTAATATACAGATATCAATTTAATCTCAGATTCTTTAATATTATTATAAACAAAAAAATAATAGCTTTAAATAAAGATATAATTCTAATTATTAAATTAAAAATTTAAATAAATTAAATAAAATAAAACACAATATAGAATACTTGTTAGTAAAGATCCTTGATACATACTAACATCTTTAAAATAAATTATATTATGGTTAAAACAAATATAATTATTATTATTATTATTTGCATTATTTTGCATTAATATTATTAATATTTAATCTATCAAATGATAAATCTTTATTTATTTGATTATCTAACTTACAACTACCATCATCATTAAATAATTGAGGAAATTTATTTATGAAATCTAAACAGTGGTTAGAATATTCTATAATTAATTTATCTTTTTTATTTTCTAAATCCTTAATTAATAATAAATTATTATTTATTTGATTTTCAGCATTTCTAACTTTCTTTAATTCCCATGCACTTTCAGATTTACTTTTTGAATTAACTCTATCCTTATCATTTTTTATCTCTGAATTTATAATATTAATTTCATTTATTATATCATTACATTTAAAAATTATATCCCGAATATTTAAATACATAGTAACCATTAAATTAGAATGAATATAATAATGCTCATTTGAACTAAAATACTCTCTTTTAGATAATTCTCTTAATATATCTAAGGTTAATGGTTTTCTAGATCGTATCATATTTAAAAATTCATATTCTATTCTAGCTGTAGAACTATTAATTTCATTAAAACTTTTATAAATTGAATTATAATCAATAGCAAGGTCATTTAATAACATTAAGAAACTAACTAATTTTGTTTGTACAGTAGATAATAAATGTCTTCTACTATTACTTCCACCATATAAATTAATACCATAAATTTTAAACAGATAAACAATATTACTCCATGCAATATTATTAAAGATAAAAATTAAATTATATTCAATATTCATAGTAATAAGATCTTCATTTCCTATTAAATCTATCAAATTTAATTTAAATAAATAACCAAAATTCTTTAAATTTTTTTCATTTAATATATTTCTATTTTCATTTATAATATTATTAAATCTATCAGTTCTAATTTTCCCTTTTTTGTTTAAATTATTATATACCATTCATTGTAATTTTGAATATTCATATTTGTTATTATTTACACTACAATATCTTAAAAATTGATACAAATGCATTTCAATTATTTTATATATTTATTATCTATTAATATTTTTATCCTCATATTCAAAGTCAAGACCTATATTAATAACTATAAATTTCTTTTTTTGAAAAAGAAAGTATTATCATTTAAAAATTTAAGTGATTTAACTACTTTATTAAAATCAATTTCTTGATCATATTTTATAATTGAGGCTACAACATTTTCAATAAATTTACCTTCAATATTTTTGTTAAATTTATTTTGTGATTCCACATTTATAGAAGCAAAAGATGCTATTATTTTAGTATTATTATAAATATTTGTATTATCTATCATTTTTGTTTTAATATTATATTTTTTAATTAAGAAGAATTAAATTTAGAATTAGTTAGTATTAACATCTTAAACTACTAACAATATATTATATAAAGTTATTAAACAATTAATAAAATCATACAAATATATCTTCAAATGACCGTGTCAAAAAAAATAAATTTATGTCAAAGACCTCTCCCCTGAGGGGTTTAATATTTTTTTTTATTATTTTTTATTTTGAATAATTTAATTTTTGGGGTTTATGTCATTTTTGTTTTAATATTTTTATTTTTAATTATTTAATAGTTAGTTGTTTTGTTTTGTTTTTGTTTTGGTTTTTACTTTTGTTTGTTTTTGTTTAGAAGAAAATATACTGATAATTATTATTTTCTCTTTGCTAGCAACAAAATTAAGAATATAATAATAGGAATCCCATCATTAGTGCGAATAGTCCAGTAGCTTCTGCCAATGCGAATCCTAAGATTGCATAATTGAAAAATTGTCCTTTAAGTTGTGGGTTTCTAGCTGTAGCTAAGATTAAGGAACCGAATACAGTTCCGATTCCTGCTCCTGCTCCAATTAGTCCTGAGCAAGCTAAACCTGCTTCAATATATTTTGCTGCGGCTAACATATTTGTAATAGTTTATTAGTAATTGATAGTGTCTAACATATTAAAAATAAATAATTTATTATTTTTACTAAAAAAAAATATATTATATTTAATACTCTTTTATTATTAATGTTATAATAATATTTGTGGTTAAATATTCATTAAATATTAGATTTAATATTTGTAAATATTTTATTTCTTTTTATGGAAGCAATTTATATATAGTTTTACTAAAATATAGAGGTAAATTTAATAATAATACAAAATTATTCAATATAACTTATTATAATCACAATTTAATAGATAATATATTTTTTTTAACCCTGATTTTTTTTATTGTTTTAGTGGTTAGCTAAAACCATAATTAAATTATTATAAGATAATCTTTATTAAAGATTGACAATTTAATTTAACAACATATATAAATATGGTGAAATACTATAGATTATATATTCATTTAAGCAGTCATAGAAAATATTATTATATTTATTTATATCTAGAGACTGTATATAATAATTAAAGTTATATTTATAATTAAATATATAATAACTAAAAATATATATTAATAGAGAATAGTTATCAATATCATGAAAGAAATTAATTAAAAACAATCAAATTAATAAGGTAAAACAGATTTCTAACAAATATAAAATTCATTAAATATTATATTAATTCCTTTAGGTCTTTTAATATCTTTATTTAGTTTGGGTCATTATAAATTATATCTCTCTGAATCTATATTATAAATTAGTTAATTTATTCCCGTTATTGGGGATTTTTGTATTCTTTATAATTATGTGAGGATTTATAAAAAAAACAAACAATATATTTTAGAATTATATCTTTTTATACTTTATAATTTAGATAAAAAAGAATATAAAAATATATCAGAAATTATCTTAATTTGTTTTAAATTGGGTTAAGGAAATAGAAGAATTAAGTAAATTAACTACTATGTCATGAAGTATTTAAATATATTTGAGAATTTTAGGTTATTATTTTATCCTAGTTATGATAATTTTATTTGTCTTAATTATTCTTAATTAGTATCTAATTTATTAAATTATAAAACTTTCCCTAGTTATTAAGTACAAATCAGTTTCTAAATTTATAAAGATTAATTTAAATAATGATTCAAAAACAAAACAACAAACAAAACAAAATCTGCTTATATTTATATAAACAAAAACAAATACACAACAATAAAAATAATAATTTTGTTATCTTGCCTAATGTCTTAATTAAGATATTTACAATGGATATATAATTTATTCTGTTAAAAGAGTAATAACCTCTATATTATTCAGTTATTAGATACAATAAATTTAAATTTAAAGAGAGAAGAATTACAAGAACCCATTTGGTTATTATTCTTAATTAAGGAGAGGAATAATAACCCCTATAATAAACTAAAACAACAAACACAAAAAAATTGAATATATCCACAAAAAAAATACCCATAGTACTAATTCTAAATGAATTCTTTTATAAAATAAATAAATTAAAAACAAAAAAAATAAATATATGAGAAATTAAAAAAAATGAATAAATAAATTTGGATAAGACTCCTCTAAAAATAAAAAAATTAAGAGAAATTTAAATCTCTCTCTATAGGAGATGAAAGTAATTTTTAATTTAAAAAACGGTATATTTCAATACTCCCCTTTCATAATATTTGAAGAGACAATAACAATAAAAAAAAGATAAATATTCACAAATATAAAGAAGCTCTTAGTTAAATAGAATTTATTTATTTTACTTATTTTATTTTAAAAGCATAGGAAAAGAAATTCTCCATTCATATGAATATTAATATGTACAAATATTACTATAATTATAATTATAAAGAGAACTAAAAAGAGATCTATAACTATAAAGAGATCTAAAAAGAGATCTTTAACTATAAAGAGAAAGATAAATATATATTAAAAGAGTCATTATTAACTTATATTATAAAGCAATATTAAATTAAATAATAAATGAGTATAGTTAAGTGGTATAACATCTACCTTCCAAGTAGATATCATCAGTTCAATACTGATTACTCATAATCAAATTTATTTGTTATAAATAAAATATTTAATTTAAATAAGCAAAAACAAAAAAGAAACCAAAAACAAAAAAGATACTAAAAAAATATTTTTGTTGTTACTAGAGGTTTTAGTATTTATATTTTAGGTTTGGATGAATTTTGATGATTTGATTTTTGTTGTTTATTTGGGGGATTTATTTTAATATTTATTTATATAAAGGATTTACCTATAGTAATAAAAGAAAATAAATAATATAAAAATATTAATTTTAATTATTTAAGATATAATACAAAAATATTTTAGAACCTATAACACAAATTAACAAACCTATTCAACTTACTATTAATAATACTTTAACAGATTTACTCCAAAGTATTATATAACGATTTATAAAAAATTTTAATATTTTCCCTACTTTATTATTAGGTATATATTTATTATAATCTAGTGAAGTAATATATTTTACAATAAATATATTTAATATAATAAATAAAAACATTAATTCAGCAGTAGCTAATTGATTAATTTCAGGTAAAAGATTTAATGGGAAATCATTAAGCGATACGCGATTATCATTTAAATTACTTATAATATTTAAATTATTATTATTATTACTTGAATTATTAGAATTTAATATTTTACCCACACCAACAGGTTGAAGAGTATCACAATTTCAATTAAGACATATTACTGCTTTACCAGCTAGTGAAGCTATTTGTTGAAGAGGAGAATTTCTAATATCAAGTTGTCCACTCTTAATTACATATCTAATATGTTTAATTCTCTGATAATAAATATAAAGATGATATAAGCAAAAGATAAAAGCAAAAAATAAAGCAATGAATTTTATAAATGCTGGAGCATCAAAATAGGATTTACCTAATAAAATTAAATAACTAAGACCATCTAAAATTCTTAATATTCTGATTATAGGTTTATTTTGAAAATAAAATAATATGAGGAGGTAATGTTGGTGTCTTCCAACCTTTAATAATTCCAACCTTTAATTGTTTCTAAAAATGGTGTTTGCATGAATTTAAATTTTGTGACTAGGGGTATTTGTTATATATAATTTAATATAATTTAATTTAATATAAAGTAATTTAAGAGAATATAATATAATTTTATCTAATAACTTCTTAATGTAGAGGTTATTACTTTTTTAACAGAATAAATTATCACCAATGTAAGGTCCTTAATTAAGATATTAGGTGATATAACCAAATTATTAATAAATTTAACCTAATTGTTTAAATATATTTTAAAAAATAAGGTGTGGATATAATTCTATAACAAGAGGATATACTTATATAATTTATTCTTATGAATATAATAATATCAAGAACCACAAAGAATATGCTAGTTTTGTGTATATAAATTTATTATCCTTTTTTTAATATTATTCATTTGTCCTTCTGTTCCTTCTTATATTTACTATCAATATTTAATCTAATTATTAAAGATATTAATAATAATAATATATTACACAACTTAAGGATATAACCACAATTTTAGGATATAAGAAATTTAAGGAGATAAGAGTCAACAACATTATACAAAGAGACAATATTACTAACATTTGGTATATTTGGATCAAAGAGATAAATACCCATATTTTATTTTAAACCATTTTCATATTTATTGTCATTAAAGAAGAGATAAAATTAAATAAATTATATAACTGAAATCTTAAATTATATTTCACTATAGGGGTTAAATACCTTGATATTTAATAATTATTGATATATAATATTTATTTATTTGTAGTAGAGTCCTTATTACCAATACTTGAACTACCATTCCCACTAGAATTTGCTGACTCATATTAAAAATGAAAGATGATTTTTCCTCCTGATGATATATTATTATTCTCTGAAGCTTCAATCCCTTGATCTTTGAAAGATCTAGTGAGACAGCTATGATTCCAGTACCTATTATTTTTCCTTAATTCAGAAATATTCTTTTTTAAGATATTACCAATATAATACTTAATCCCAAAATAGCAAAACCATATAAACCTAGAATATATAAGAGAATACAATTTAAAATATTGATAATTGGATAAATTTGAATAACTATCTACACAAGAGAGAATAAAAGTTGGAAATAAATAAATTATTTAAAAAAATCATAATATTTATGTTTTAATTTAAAGTAAACAAATAAATAAATCTGTTTGTATATTATTTTCAATATTATATTATTAAAAGAGTATAAAATAAAATAATTAATTAAAATAAGGTCCTTTAGTATAGTGGTGTGTACAGCTCCCCTTCAAGAAGCTAGGATCAGTTCAAATCTGATAAGGATCATAAAAAGATTGATTAATTTATCCTTGTATTATAAATATCATTTATATTTATATTTATATTTTTCTTTTTAAAATTATATAATATAAGCCCTAGGGAAATAGTGAGCAAATATTTATATTATTTTAATATTTCATATAATTTAATTTTATTAAATCTAAACAATAAAAAATAATAAATAATAAAAAGAGCTTTACTCTTAATATTTATAAATAATAAAAAATAATATTTACTATAATTTTATTGTACCTAATTAGATTATTTAATTTATTATAGAAAGATTAAAAAGGAATAATGTTCATTGGTAAGATAAGACAATTGCTAATTGTTCGGGTTAACCCCCTTAGGTGTTCAAATCACCTTTATTCCTATATTAGATAAAATAAACTAATAAAATCTAATTATTTACCTAAATTGGAGACAAAAATAATATTAACTAAATATTATACTTTAATTTAGTTAATTAAAGGAAAATTAGCTAATAAGGACAATGATTTATTTTAATTTTAAATGAGTTGGCTTAATTCAACTAATGCTAAAGAGATTGGTACCCTTTATTTAATTTTTGCAGTCTTTGCAGGAATGATAGGGACTGCTTTTTCAGTATTAATAAGATTAGAATTATCCTCCCCAGGAGTTCAATTCTTACATGGAGATCATCAATTGTTTAATGTGATAATATCAGCTCATGCATTTATCATGATATTCTTTATGGTTATGCCTGGGTTGGTAGGAGGATTTGGTAATTATTTTTTACCTATCCATTGTGGAAGTCCAGATATGGCAAAATTAAAGGACTTATTAGTTAGATATATTGCATTTACATATAATTCCAAACAAAAAAATTTCTTATTTAAAAAAAATATGACAAATTATTACAAATTATGGCCGAAGGTAGAAAAAGAAAAATACAATGTTAATTTTGATTATTATTTCTCAGGTTTATTTGAAGGGGATGGACATATTTGATTCCCTAATGAAAATTTGAAAAAAAAACATAATCCAAGATTTTGTATTACTTTTTCCTTAATTAATGAACCATTAGCTAAAAAATTATTAACTATAATAGGTTATGGTTTTATAAGATATAAACCTAAAGATAATGCTTGTGTTTTAGTTATTTCTCCAGTAAAAGGTTTAAAAAATATAATTGAACGAATTAATGGTAAATTAAGAACACCTAAAATTATTCAAGTTTATAATTTAATAGATTGAATAAATAAAAATCATAGTTCTAATATAATTAAATTACCTTTAAAAAAATGTAATTTATCTACAGATAATTGGTTAGCTGGTTTCATAGATGCTGATGGAAGTTTTTCTATTAGATATACTAATTTAGAAAATAATAATAAAAAGAGACAAATTTCTTGTAGATTAAGAATAGAACAAAGAATGTATGATCCTATTTCAGGTTACAGTTATTTTGATCTTTTAAAAAAAATTACTGATTTTTTAGGTTGTAATTTAAAAACTAGAAAACAATTAAGTACTGGTAATGAATACTATACAATAACAGCCTCTAGCAGAAAATCATTATCTATAATATTAAATTATTGTGAAGATTTTCCTTTATATTCTTCTAAATATTTAGACTATAAAGATTGAAAAAAAGCTTGTAATTTAATATTAAATAATGTTCATTATACTGAACAAGGTATCTTAGAAATAGAATCATTGAAAGGTAATATGAATTTAAAAAGAACATTTTTTAATTGGGATCATTTAAATAAATTGAATTAAGCAATATATTTAACTAAACAAGGAAATGCCGTGTAAAAGTGTGAACTTTTATATTATTACTTCACTATATGCATAGAATCTCTCGAATTAGGATGAATCATCCTGTTAACAGATACATATACATCTAATTGGGTTATTATTTAGAATTTTAATATTTAAATTTTTAATCATAAAGTTGTTATTATCAACTGAATTAGCAGTAAAAATTATGTATACATGGGAAGAATGTGCAGGAAACCAACAAGATTAAATTAATTTATTAAAAAACAAAACAAAAAAGATATATGGGTAGATTTCAAACTTCAAACTTAAAAATTTAAATTAAATAAATGAAGCCCAAATAAGAATTTAAAATTTTTATTGTTTTTAAACCAAATCTTAAGTAGGATCCTCAGAGACTACACGCGAAGCTCATTATTTAAAATAATAATGATGAAGACATAGTCCGTCCGGGTAGGAAACTACTTAAAGGTTAATGATTTCCAAGACTAATTTATATTTTTGGTAATAGAAAAGATTTAAAAAATCTTTTGATATTTTATTTGGATTATATTCTTTTTGCCTTAGTATTTGCTTTCTTTTTTTATGATATTTTAATAATAATAACATCTTTGTTAGATAAAATAAAGATTTTAAATACAGATACATATACAACTACAGATATTATATATAATATGATATCTAATTCTGATCAAACTACTTCACATAATACTACGGTGCAAATAACTCATACTGATGCTGGATGGTCTAATTCTATTAGACAGATATTTATTTACGGAACAGGTGTTTTTAGATTATCTTTATTAAGAGCAGGAGGTAGTCCAGGTCAAAGAACATTTATAATAGCTAGTTCTATAGCCTCAGATGCTGTATCAAAAGCAATAAATAATGCTATAAACGATCCTTCATATGTTAAGGATCATATAAACAATTGGAAACAAATTTGGAGGGATGGTGAAACAATTGAAATTCATGTTGATAAGGACAATGACACTATGAGTCAAATTAATGAGAATATGGCACAAATTAATGAATTTTTTAATAATTTCGGGGTAAATGATTTAAATGATTTTTCTGATAAATTATTGAATAATATAATAGCTATTTTAAAACCTGTCTTATCACCTGTTCAAGTGGATTACTCTAATGTATTATTAGCCGAACAAATATATGGAATCAGTATTATGTTATTTATCTTATCTGTATTAATTATATTATTATTACTAGCTTTTATATTTAATATTATAATATTAGTATATAGTGATAAATTAATGAATTTATTTTCTAATAAATATATTAGATGGTATATTTCATTTAATAAAAAGATAATAGGAATAGAAATTTGTTTCTTAGGTGGTAGTATTTTATATTTTATGTATGTTTTATCTTATGGAATACATTTTATTGCCACACATCCTATTATAATAAATTAAAACGTTAAAATAAAGAATATTACAATTAAAATTTATTTTTAAAAAGCATAAAAAAAAAAGCTTTGTATCCCTACCCTAATTATCTTTAAATTTATTAAATTTTAAATAAGGTTAAATTAATTTAACTTATATTTATTTTTCTAATAAAAAAAAAAAGGATTATAAATTGTTGTTTTGTTTTGTTTTTAATTAAATCTTAAGTAGGATCCTCAGAGACTACACGCGAAGCTCATTATTTAAAATAATAATGATGAAGACATAGTCCGTCCGGGTAGGAAACTACTTAAAGGTTAACGATTTCCTAGATTAAATAATATCTCCTTTTGGTTGCTTCCTCCTTCACTAATCTTATTATTGATGAGTAGTTTAGTAGAAAATGGAGCTGGAACAGGGTGGACCGTTTATCCTCCATTAGCTGGGATACAATCTCATTCAGGTGGTTCAGTTGATTTAGCTATCTTCAGTTTACACCTTGCTGGGGTTTCTTCTTTATTAGGTGCTATTAATTTCATTAGTACAACACTAAATATGAGAACAAACGGTATGTCCTTACATAAATTACCATTATTTGTGTGGTCTATCTTTGTAACAGCAGTTTTATTATTATTAGCATTACCTGTATTAGCTGGTAGGCCTTTAACTTTAGTGCCAGCTTTAAATCCGGCTATATGCTGGGAACTGTTTCCTTTAATTAAATTTAATGATACACAATCAGCAGGAAACCTATTTGATTTGTATTTTATAGGGATCCTCAGAGACTATACGCCGGAATTAATCTGTTGTAACATTTTACCTTTTACTCAAGTAATAACAAACAAAAATCTAAATTATAAAGATTTATCTGATTTAAAAATTAGTTCTTATTTAGCTGGTTTAATAGAAGGAGACGGAACTATTATAGTTCCAAAAACTGAAAGATCAGCTAAAGGTAAAATTAATTATCCTTCAATTCAATTAGTATTTCATTTAAAGGATCTACCCTTAGCTTTAATGATTCAAAAAGAATTAAAAAATGGTTCACTTTCTAGAAAAAAAGGAGTAAATGCTTATATTTTAACAATAAATAGTTTTGAAGATTTATTATTATTAACTTCAATAATTAATGGTAATATGAGAACTCCTAAAATTTATGCTTTAAATAATTTAATTGATTGGTTAAATTTTAAATTAGAAGGAATTAATATTCCTAAAAATTCATTAAATAATAGTCCCTTAGATTCTAATGCATGGTTATCTGGTTTTATTGAAGCTGATGGTCATTTTTCTGTGAGAACTTCTACTACTTCTAAATATCCAAGAGTAGAATGTAAGTTTGAATTAAGTCAAAGACAAATTGATCATAATGGTAGAAATAATTTAGATTTTCTAGAATTTATCGCTAATTTTTTACTTTCTTCTGTTAAAGCTATTAGAGTTGATAAACCTCAACCTCAATATAGAGTAAGAACTACTAGTTTAAATGGAAATTTAGTTTTAGAAAACTATTTAAATACATTTCCTTTATTTGGTAGTAAATATTTAGATTATAAAGATTGGATTAAAGTATTAGATCATTTTAAATTAGGTACATTTAAACATAAAACTAATATTGAAGAAGTTATTTCAATTAAATCTTGTATGAATGATGCTAGAACTGTTTTTACTTGGGATCATTTAAACAAATTTTACAACTTAGATTAATAAGATATAGTCCCAACATACATGTGAATGTATGAGTATTTACCTTTATGTTTTATCTTAATATAAAAAAGTATTAAAATTATAAATTATATCTAATTACAAAATAATCCTAATAACAAAAAGGGAGAAGTAATTTATTAATATTGGGTATACTTCCTTTATAATTAAAACAATATTGAGACCATTTATTTGAGTCATGGGACTTAGTCCAGTAAATCAAGATTAAGGCTATAACAATGCTTCTTACAGATAGAAATTTTAATACAAGCTTTTATGATCCAGCAGGAGGTGGTGATCCAATTTTATATCAGCATTTATTCTGGTTCTTTGGTCAATGGTGGCCCTTTAATTTTAAAAACTTAAATTTAATGCAACAAACTATAAGCGAGAATATCATACAGCTCTCTTCATATTTAGGGTCTGAATTAAATTTGATACCCGAGGATGAGCATAAAAATTTATATGGTACATTGAGTATAAGTTGCATATTTTGCACCCTTAATGTAAAAAACCATATAAATGTGAAGAATTCGCAAGTAACCAAAGCGTTAAACACGTGAGTAGGAACCTCAGAGGCCATACGTTTGTTAAATAAAAATATTACAAGTATCACATCTGTGCCTTGTTTGGCAAGTAATATCAAGGCATATAATAATAATTCCTTTTTTGAATGGTTAGCAGGCTTAATAGACGGGGATGGTTCATTTTTATTGTCTAAAAAAGGTTATGCAAGTTTAGAAATAACTATGGATATTAGAGATGAACACGCTTTACAAATAGTTAAAAATGTTTATGGGGGATCTATAAAATTAAGATCAGGTGCGAATGCTATTAGATATAGATTACATCATAAATCCGGTTTATTATCTTTAATTAAGGATGTTAATGGTAAAATTAGAAATTCAAACAGATTAGTACAATTAAATAAAATTTGTACTAAATATAATTTAAATTTAATTTATCCTAATAAACTTATTTATAATAATGGGTGGGTTTCTGGTTTTTTTGATGCTGATGGTACAGTTACTATTAATAGCACTAATACGCAATTATCTATAAGCATTTCTCAAAAAACATCTGAATTATTGTTACCTTTAATAGAAATTTATGGTGGAAATGTTTACATAGACAGAGGTAGTGCTCAGTCTTTTAAGTGGTATATAACTAAACGAGAAGAAATTTTAAAAATGGTAAAATATTTTAAAGTCTACCCTTCAAGATCTGCAAAAATTAAAAGACTCCATTTAATAAATAAATATTATGAATTAAAGGATATTAAAGCACATATTGCTCCCCCTGAAAGTTTATTAGCTAAAAGTTGAAATTATTTTTATCAAAAATGAATAAAATTTGAATAGTGATATATTTTTATTTAAAGATATGGTCCAATAAAAATTTAAGTTTAGTTTTTATTTGCACCCAGAAGTTTATATTTTAATTATACCTGGTTTTGGTATAGTAAGTCATATAGTATCCACATTTTCAGGTAAACCTATCTTTGGTTATATAGGTATGGTCTATGCTATGTTCTCTATTGGTATATTAGGATTCTTAGTATGGAGCCATCATATGTTTTCAGTTGGTTTAGATGTTGATACTTCTCTAGTGTCGTTAGATATGGTAACATATCTTATTATTATTTGGCTATTTGCTGGAAATTTTCTTTTTAGAGTAAGTCCACCTATGTTTACCATAGTAGGAAAAATCTGTAACTCTAATTTAATCTTTAATATGAAAGATTTATTTTTTAGATTAAATGAGAAAAAATCAGCAGATAATCCTTTAGTCCACTCTAATTTGGAGCAGACTGAAGTTATATTCAACTTTGAGGATCAGCTTATTTCAGATGATTTCATTATATCAGATCATTTGAACAAAGAAAATAAACCAAAAAATGATAAAGAATTAGGTTATTATTTGGCTGGTTTAATAGAAGGGGTTGGATATATTGGAGATTGTAGAATTGAAATAGCTTTTCATAAGAATGATATAAGTACTGCTTATTATATTAAAAAAAGAATAAAATATGGTAGAGTTTTAAAAGGAAAAAATTCAGTTAGATATATATTAGATCATTCAGTCGGATTGGAAAAATTAGTCACATTAATAAATGGTAAATTATTAGGTCAACCTAAAATAGATCAATTAATTATTAATAAATATGATGACAAATATAATATAGCTATTTTACCTAAAGCTAATTTTGATCTTCTAAGTAATCATTGGTTAGCTGGATTTAGTGATGGTGAAGGTTCATTTGATATTTCTATTGTTATAAATAAGATTAACAAAAAAGATATTAAGATTAATTTGCCTTTTAGAATTAAACACAACTATCCTGAGTTGCCCAATTTAATAGCTAAAGCTTTAGGTGGTAATATCTATAAAAATCATGATAATATATATTCTTATTCTTCCCTTAATTTTAAACATGCTTATAATATTGCTAATTATTTTGATAATTTTCATTTATTAAATGCTAGTAAATTCATTAATTATTTAAAATGGCGTAAAGCTTACCGTATTATACAACGTAATGAACATTTAACTTTGGAAGGTTTAACTAAAATTCAAAAACTCCAGAAAAATCTCAGAGACTAACATGCCAAACTCCAAAAAGGATTATATTATTTTGGATGAAGAGATAGTCCACACAAATTTATTTCCCTCTTTTTATTTTGTTAAATTTTTCTATCATAATTTAGTATAGAAAATAACCTAATATAAAAACATAAAGATAAAGGTTAAATTGTTGACTAGAGCCTATTTTACAGCTGCTACTATGGTAATTGCTGTTCCAACTGGTATAAAAATATTTTCATGGTTAGCTACTTTATATGGAGGAAGTTTAAGATATAATACACCTTTATTATTTGTATTAGGATTCTTAGCTTTATTCACTATTGGGGGATTAACTGGTGTAATTTTAAGTAATGCTTCAATAGATGTTGCTTTCCATGATACCTACTATGTTGTAGCACACTTTCATTATGTCTCATCAATGGGTGCAGTATTTGCCCTTTTTGCTGGATTTTATTATTGGGCACCTAAAATAGTAGGAAAAACATACAGTGATTTCCTAGGTAAAATACACTTTTGGACATTATTTATTGGGGTTAATTTAACTTTTTTCCCTCAACACTTCTTAGGTCTAGCTGGTATGCCTCGAAGAATTCCAGATTATCCTGATGCATTTAGTGGATGGAATGCTGTTTCAAGTTTTGGGTCATTAATTTCTGTTGTAGCTACTGTGTTATTTGGTTATATAATTTATGATATTTTTGTTAACCAACCTATTTGCTCTAATAATCCTTGGCAAGTGGCTTCTTATTTTACAAGTGACTCTCAATTAAATAATGAATCACAACCAGTTAATACATTAGAATGGACATTAGCAAGCCCAATATCTTTTCATGCATTTAAAATGTTACCAATTCAATCCTAAACAATTGATTAATAGTGACATATATATGAGATTTAGCTATTTTAATTTACCCAATTTAGAACCTTTATTTAATTATCATGACTCAAGCAATTGGGAAGGAATAATTAGAAATAATACATTACAAATATATAAATTATCTAAGATTCCTGTATATATCTCATTAATTCAATCATGCAAAAAGGAGAATATATTTATATTTCCAACAGGCAAATTAATTAAAGATCTCATATTTTCTATTTTAAATAGCATTAAAACAAAATTAATAATTGTCTTATGTATATTTAAATTATTATCACTAATTAATATTAGATGGGTTTCTAATTATTTAAATCATTTTCCTTGTGGTTCTTATATTGTAGATAAAATCTCCTGTGTTAGCACCTTTGATCTTGACTATCTTAAATCTTTATTAGAAATAGATCTTGACATAATGTTTATTATCATTTTTGTACTTATAACTTTAATTACTTTAATTATAATTAATTTAATGATTATTTTTATTATTATGATTTTTTTATATAATTATAAAATATATACCTTTTTTTTAGTAATTAGTTTAATATTACCTGTATATAATATTAATATAAAGCAACTAATAATTTGGTGTAAAATATTTGGTTTTATCTCTATTAATCTCTTGAAAATTTTAAATTGTGGATTATCACCTGAAAATATATTACTTCTTTTTAATGGTCATTTTAATATATTCTTTGAATTCTTTATATCTAAATTTAGTACGCATTCCTTTATGGGAAATGAGACACAAACTATTATAAGTACAAATAATGATCCTTCTCAACCTTCTAGTTCTCAACTACCTTTAACTTATTCAAACTCTGATAAAGATATAGCCATTGATATTAAATTAGATAAGTTAGACACAAGTGAGAGTGACAATAGTGACAATGAAAGATCAAATAAAATAGAAATTAATCAATTAAATAATTTAGCTAATATTAAATTTACTGATTTTAATCAAGATTTAAATTTAGAGGAGAAATATGATTATCTTAAACATAAATTTTATAATAAAGGTATAGATCATAATATACCTTATTTAGATTGGTTTATTAATTTATTGAATCAAACTGATGGACATAAAACTAACATAGATCAAAAAATAGAATTTAATTTAAATCATATATTAAAAATGGAAAGAGATTCTCAATTAAATAATTTAGCTTTTTTTAGAAATAAACCTTTTCTTATGAACAAATTTGATCATAGTCCAATAGCTTTACCTAAGATTATACCAGTCTTTAAAGGTTTAGCTATTTATGGAGAAGAGGATTTAATAGAAGAAAAAAAATAAAACATATCATATATCACTTTTTATAATTATATAATTAGTTAATATAATTAACAACCAAAAAATTAAAATATTCAAACCAATTATACCCTTTTTAAACACTAGTTTATACTAATCACCTCATTAATAGCAAATATGCCTATAATTAAATAATCTATTAGCCCAAGCTCCTTTATAATCTAGAGGTGTCTCTATTAGACTAAATACACAAGATACAATTAGAAAAACAACAAAACAAAAACAACACATAAAATAAAAAATAAACACAAATAAAATAAACACAAATACAAAAATAAAAATTAAAATATATAAAACATTTATTAACTGTTACTAAAAAGAATGTAACAAAAACAAAAAATAAAAAATCTTAAATATATAATGAAAAACATCATTAGCTCTTTTTTATTAGCATTTGAACAATTACATTTAAAAAAAAGAACGAATAAAATATTTGTTACCTTTTTTAATTTAGCCATTATGGTTAACAAGAAATTTTATAACTTGTTAGCTCCTCTTAATTTCTGTCTGTTTCTCTATAGGTTTTTGTTATTAATTTGGGGCTTATTATTTTTAGGTTTCATTTTAATTTATAATGATATAATTTTTCCTTCTATTTGTTATGATAATTTATTTAATATTTATTTAAAAGATATTATTGATATTAAAGAAGATATAATTAAGAAAACAATAAATCTATTTAATGAAATGTTCACAGAAGAAACTAATATATCCTCAAAACTAATTCAAGATACCACAGATATAAATAATATTTCAACTGAATCTATTACAACTGAGACTCCAGTGAGAGAGGATAATTATAATAAATATAAATTTTATACTTCTCCATATTTCTATATTCCTGTGGTTGTTAGTGGTCTTGTTCTAATCTATTTGGGGTCAGATGATATAATCTCTGTACTATCTGATATTTTAGATTTGTTCAAGGGTAATGGTGGTGGTGGTCCCGTAAATCCAGAATGGACTCCGCCAACTTATCCTTTGTATGATCCCTATCCAGAATTAGAAAGAGAATTGGAGAGACTAGAACAACTTAGTAAGGAAATTGACTAATAATGAGTTACAAGCTAATTCATATATTAGTAAAATCATCCTAATATAGGACTAAATATTATTTAAGAAAATAAAATATTATAGCCAGTTAAATAATTCTTAATAGATATTAGTTATTAGTTATTAGTAAATAATTATTAGTGACTAATTATATATTAAACTACATATTATTGCCCTTATTTTTTATTATTATATTTCTATTTATTATTATAGTTAAAAGGAAAAATCTCTCCTAAAACAAACATATCTTTCATCCTTTCTTGTTTTTGTCCATTATAAATATAAATTATAAAGATAATATAAATAAATCCAAATAAAGTCTATAGCCTAGAATAAATAATATAAAATAAAATAAATAAAAAAGGAAAAATTTCAATTCCTTGAAAATATTGTCAAAATAATATAAAGATATTAACAATTTATCTTAATATTAGTCACCTATAAATAATTAAATTTAAGGTTAAGTAAATTAATTAAAAAAATAATAATTAAATTATCTTCTTTTCTAAAATTAAAAGAAAATAGATAAAAAAAAAATATATAACAATTCATGATAAGTTTATTATTGCTTATTCCAATCTTAGGTTCATTACTTTTGCTTCCTATATCAGATAATACTATAAAAGGTAAAACACAAATGAAGAAAATAGCATTAACAACTTCTCTAATAAATTTCTTTATTTCTTTATTTATATGGTATCAATTTGATTCTAATACCACTCAATATCAATTTGTGTCTGAATTTAATCAATTATCTTTTTGTCATTTAAATTTTGGTATAGATGGAATCTCCATTTATTTTGTGTTATTAACTACTTTTGTGACACCTGTTGCATTATTATCTAATTTTACTAATATACATAAACATCTAAAAGCTTTTTTAATAGCTTTTTTATTATTAGAAACTTTACAAATTTGTGCTTTTGTTTCCTTAGATTTATTCCTTTTCTATATCTTTTTTGAAAGTGTATTACCCATCTTATTTATAATTATAGTTATATTTGGTCATGGAACTGATAGATTTAGATCTGCATTTTTATTATTTTTATATACTTTAGCTGGTAGTTTACCAATGTTACTTTCTATTTTAATTATTTTAAGTTATATAGGTTCCACAGATTTTCAATTAATCTCTTTAAGTGAGATAAGTTTAGATGCTCAAAAAATATTATGGTTAGGATTTTTTATAGCTTTTGCAGTAAAAACACCACTTTATCCATTTATAATTTGGTTACCTAAAGCCCATAGTGATTCACCTTTAGCTGGATCTATTATATTGGCAGCTACTATATTAAAATTAGCCACATATGGTTATATTAGAGTGTTAATACAATTTTTACCTGATGCTACTAATTATTTTAATCCTTTAATACAAACTATAGCAGTAATTACTATTATTTATGCTTCCTTATCCACAATAATTCAACAAGATACCAAAAGATTAATTGCTTATAGTAGTGTTGCTCATATGGGTGTGGTGGTATTAGGTTTATTTTCTAATACTATACAAGGGATTGAAGGAGCCATTTTATTAGCTTTAGCTCATGGATTTGTTAGTCCAGCTCTATTTATTTGTGTGGGTGGTATTATTTATGATAGAACTGGAAAAAGAATTATTAATTATATTAGAGGTTTAGCTACTTATATGCCTGTATTTACTATTTTATTTTTGGTGTTCACTTTATGTAATACAGGAATACCTTTAAGTCTAAATTTCCTAGGAGAACAATTATCTTTAATAGGAATCTGGCAACAAAATCCTATTATAGCATCATTGGGTGCCAGTGGAATAGTTTTATCTGCTTGCTATTCTTTATTTTTATATAATAGATTATCTTATGGATCTTATTCCCCTCATCTACCAGTACTTAAAGATATTAATAGAAGAGAATTTTATCTTTTAATTAGTTTATTATTACCAACTATTATTTTTGGTATTTTTCCTAATATTTTATTAAATCCTCTTCATACATCTATATCAGCTTTACTTTATACTATTTAATTTAAATTATAATCTATATTTCAGGTTATTTAAAACCCCGGGGGGGCTGGATGGTGGGGGGGAAGGGGTTGTTAGATTACCAAAGAAAAGAATATATATTTAGATGGGACTCTGAATTATAAAATTGGTTAAATAATATTAATTTTAGTCACTAAAGAACCTAATT
>Ga0193726_1000202_pt1 | contig 82068 bp, 78 predicted proteins | sample H2c1metaG_FD_144928 | JGI IMG/M metagenome (GOLD analysis project Ga0193726, IMG submission 144928) | Soil microbial communities from a riparian zone of the East river system, Colorado, United States - H2c1 | ecosystem: Environmental > Terrestrial > Soil > Riparian zone | place: USA: East River... | reverse complement strand
GCGCGGCCTGAGCCGAGCCGAGGCCAAAACCTCGGATGCCGCGGTGGGGCGCCGAAAGGCGAGCGCGCCCGCTCCATGAGGTCCCGGCGGCCTCGGTCCTCCCGCACTGGGAAGACAGGAGAGAGGGCGTGCGCCGCATCCTTCGATGCGGCTTCTGTTTTGGTGCGCTTCTCGGCGCTCCGCCTCCCTTCTTGTTTGGAGGCTATTCTTTCGTGGCGTTCGTTGTTCCGCATTCGCTCGCACTTTCCGCGAGAACGAAAAAGCTCGTCATCGCCGGGCTTGACCCGGCGATCCATGGAGCTTCGCAGAACACGCATTTTGTTCAAATTGGACACGGCCATTCAGCATGGACCACCGGGTCAAGCCCGGTGGTGACGAAGTGAGGGGTCAAGCCCGGTGGTGACGAAGTGAGGGGTCAAGCCCGGTGGTGACGAAGTGAGGGGTCAAGCCCGGTGGTGACGAAGTGAGGGCACTCGCGGGAAGGGAGAGCGTTTCGTGCGCGCATTGCCCCTCCCGCGCGGGCGCGCGGAAGGGTATTATCGGCAGCAGGGAGAACCGCCATGTTCCTGCGCAATTACTGGTACGTCGCCGCGACCGATGCCGAGATCGGCCGCAAGCCGCTGCCTCGCACCATTTTGGGCGAGCCCATCGTGTTCTTCCGCACCGAAGCGGGCGCGCCGGTGGCGATGGAGGATCGCTGCGCGCACCGGCATCTGCCGCTGTCCATGGGCAAGCTCATGGGCGATGAGTTGCAGTGCCACTATCATGGGCTGCGCTTCGGTACTGATGGCCGCTGCACTCGCATTCCCGGCCAGGAGCAAATTCCCCGCGGCGCCAAGGTCAAAACCTATCCGGTCGCCGAGCGCTATCACTGGATTTGGATCTGGATGGGCGACCCGGCGCTGGCCGATCCGGCGGCGATCACCGATTTCCATTGGCTCGACGACCCCAATCATTGGGGCGCCAAGAGCTCTTATCTGCACGTCGAGGCGAACTGGCAGCTCGTGGTCGACAACCTGCTCGATCTCACGCATCTCGCCTTCGTGCACGACACCACCATCGGCAATTTGGCGCTGGCCGAGCACGCCAAGGTGCAGGTCGCGCGCGCGCCGAACAATGTCGTGGTGACGCGCTGGATCATCGACCAGGAGCCGCCGCCGACGTTCAAGAAAGTCGGCGGCTTCACCGGCCATGTCGACCGCTGGCAGATCATCGACTTCGTGCCGCCGGCCTTCCTGCGGCTCGACGTCGGCGCCACGCCGACCGGCACTGGCGCGCCGGACGGCAAGCGCGTCGGCGGCATCGGCATGCGCAATCTCAACGCCATCACGCCGGAGACCGAAACCACGTCGCATTATTTCTGGGGCCAGGCCCACGATTTCGACGTCAAGAACGCCGACACCACCAACAAGATCTTCGAGCAGATCAAAACCGCGTTCCTGGAAGACGTCAGTGTGTTCTCGGCGCAGCAGCGCAACCTGAACATGATCGCGAACCCGCCGCAGATCGACATCAACGCCGACGCCGGCACCATCGCGGCGCGCCGCATCCTCAGCCGGCTCTATGATGAGGAGCAGGGTGCAGCATCGGTCGCGGCGGCGGAATAATCTTTCCGCCCCCGCGATAGCGGGGGAGGGGGACCACTGGAGCTCGCGTAGCGAGCGAACCGTGGTGGAGGGGGCGTATGACTCGCGGCCGCGTTGCCGCCGAAATGCGGCCAAAGCCTTGACACCGGTCATTTCCTTGAATCGTTTGCTGCGCGTCGAGGCCCGCGCCCCTTCCACCGCGCTTCGCGCGGTCCCCCTTCCCCGCTATCGCGGGGCAGGATGCAGATTAAATCCAGTCCTTCCACTTGAACCAGAGCAGCGGCACCAGCGCGGTGACCAGGATCAAAGCGAGCGCGTATTCGTAGCCCCACGGCCAATTCAGCTCCGGCATGTTCTTGAAATTCATGCCGTAGATGCCGACCACCAGCACCGGCGGAATTCCGACCACCGAAGCGATGGTCAACACCTTCATCACGTCGTTCTGGTCGATATTGATGATGCCGGTCGCGGCGTCCTGCAGCAGCTGGACGCGGTTCACCAGGCCTTCGGAGAACTGCACCAGCGAACCGATGTCCGAGCTCACCGATTGCAGCCGCGCTGCGTTGTCCTGCGCCAGCCAATCGCGGGCGCGGTCCACGGTGAATTTTGCCATGCGGTCGAGGCAGACCAGGGTGTAATGGATGCGCGCCATGCGCTCGCTGGTGCGGCCGGTGCGGAGCATGAGTTGGCGCAACATCGTGGTTTCTTTGGACAACTTCTTGGCGGTGTCCTGGCTGAAGATGACGTGGGAGGCGTCGTCGAGATCGCGGCCGGCGGCCTCCAAAAGATCCGCCAGATGATCGACCAGCGCTTCGAGCAGGTTCACAAAAGCGGCAGCCGGCTCGAGTTTTTCTTGGGCGCCGCATTCCTTGGCCACCGTGTCGAACGACGCCGATTTGGCAAAGCGTAGCGTCATCAACACTTGTTTCGACAGCACGAACCCGGTCGGCGAGGGCAGCCACGGCTCGTCGCCCATGGCAAAGATCATCGGCGCCGTCATATAAAGCGCGCCGTTTTCGACTCGCAGCCGGCTGGTGGCTTCGATTTCGCCGAGCTCGTCGTTGCTCGGCACGCCAAGCCCAAAGGCGGTCTCGAAAGCTGCGCGTTCGGCGTCGGTCGGGTCGACGAGATCGACCCAACTATGGCTCGGCAGCGACCTGCCTTTGGCGTGACTGACGGGATAGGCGCTCAACATCGCGTTCCTCGACCATAACCTTCTGGAATCATTGAAAAAGCCGTTAAGCCGACGTTAAACGCTTCAGCCTAAATTAACCAGAGGCCGGCGTCGGGAGAACCGCGCTCTGGCCGCGACGGCGTGCTCCTTCTTTAATGTAGCGGTGGCGTAGGTCGAGTTCAGTCATGGCGCGCGGTCGCACCGCCGGAAAAGCCGGCCATCGTTTCGCATCATATCTGCGGCATTGCGGGCTGGCCGCCGCCGCGCTGCTTTGTATCTCAGGGCTTGCCGCGCCGGGCGCGGCTGACGACGGCCCGATCAAGGCCACGCTCACGGCCACCGTCAACGACGGCTATGCGCGCCTCGTCTTTGACATGAGCGAATACGACGACGCCAGCGTGCGCGTCGCCAACAATGTGCTGATCATAACCTTCAAGCGTCCGATCGATGTCTCGATCGACCGCCTGGCGTCGCAGATTCCAGATTACGTCGGCACGGCGCGGCGCGATCCCGACGGCAAGGGCATTCGCGTGGCGCTGTCGCAGCAGGTGAAGGTCGTTGCCACGCCGGCCGCGGAGAAATATTTCATCGATCTGTTGCCGGCGTCATGGAGCGGGCAGCCGCCAAACCTGCCGCCGGAGGTTATCGCCGATCTGGCGCGCCGCGCCGGCGAGGCGGATCGTCTTGAACGCAAAGAGCGCCAGGCCGTTGCGCAACAGCGGGCGACTGCCGAGCCGGTGCGCGTGCATGCGGCGAAGCAGCCGACCTTCACCCGTTACATCTTTGCCATACCGCCCAATACCTCGGTTTCCAATGATCGCGTCAAGGAGCGGCTGACGCTGACCTTTGACACGCCGATAAAATTCGACCTTGCCGATGTCGTGGCTTCGCTGCCGCGCGCGATCGGCGGCATCGATACCGAATTGCGCGACGACAGCGCACTGGTGCGTTTCAACTTCCTGGCCAAGGTCGACGTCCGCACCTTCCGCGACGATGGCAGCTATGTGCTCGATGTCGTCGGCGCCGATAACAAGCCGGACGAGGCGAGTGCAGTGGCGCCGGCTGCTCCGCAGCAAAGCGCGGCGCCAGAAACCACCGCGCCGGCAACAGTCCCGCCCGCGGCGGCGAACGACGCTGCCGCGCCGGGCGCCGAGGTGGCAGCGACGGAAAAACCCGACGTCGCAGCACCGGCAACAATCGCCGCGCCTGAACAACCGGCGGCGCAGCCGCCGCCTGCCGCGGCGCAAGCGGTGCCGCCTCCATTGCCGGCCGACAAACCGGCGGCAACGCCCAAGGCCGAAGCACAAATCGCCGCACCGCAAACGCCGCCACCGCCGGCGCCCTCAGCCGATACGGCAAAGGCTGCTCCCCCCGCAGCGCCGCCAGCACCGCCGCTGCCGCAACGCGATGCAGCCGCCGCGCCTGACAAAGCTCCGGCCAACGACGCTCCGCCACCGCGCCCGCGCGCCGCCAATACCGAGGGCAGGGTCGCAGCCGAACTCAGCCACCAAGGCACCAACCTGAAACTGTCGTTTGCGTTCACGACCGCGACGGCGGCGGCGGTGTTCAATCGCGCCGACATGCTCTGGATCGTGTTCGATTCCAATGCCGACATCGATCTCAGCGCGCTCGACGGCGAGGCAAGCCGCACCATCCGCGGCGCCGAATTCACCCACGCGCCCGACGCCGACATCGTGCGGATAAAACTCGATCATCCGCGTCTGGCCTCCGTCGATATCGACGGCCCGACATGGACGGTGCAGATCGGCGACGCCGCCATCGACTCAACGCGCGCGCTCACCATGACCCGCAACTTGATCGGCCCCAACCGGTCGAGCGTCACCATTCCGTTCGAGGCGCCGCATCTGGTGCACCGGCTCGACGACCCCGACGCCGGCGACACGCTTATGGTCGTCACCGCGTTCGCGCCGGCGCGCGGCTTCATCAATGCGCGGGATTTTGTCGAATTCCGCATGCTGGCCTCGGCCGAGGGCGTCGTGGTCGATCCGATCGCCGACGACGTCAAGGTCGAGCTGGCTCCCGACAAGATCATCGTCAGCCGGCCCATGGGTTTGGCGCTGTCGACGTCGTTGCAGAGCGTGCTGCGCGGCTCCGGCTTGCGGCCGACGATGTTCGATTCGCAACTGTGGGGTTTCGATCAGCAGGCCGCGTACACCGAGCGCCAAACGAAGCTGGTCGCTGCGGCAGCGTCAGCGCCCGACAACAAGCGGCTGGCGCCGCGGCTCGATCTGGCGCGCTTTTATGTCGCCCGCGACATGTATCCGGAAGCCAAGGGCGTGCTCGACGTCGCGCTCGCCGACGATCGCACGGCCTCGGAGCAGGGCTCCGCAACCGTGCTGCGCGCGGTGGCCGAGATCATGATGAACCGCCCCGACGACGCGCTGAAGGATCTCGCCGATCCGTCGATCGGCGATCAGCACGATGCGCCGCTGTGGCGCGCGCTCGCTTATGCCAAGCAGGGCAAGTGGGGGCAGGCGCGCGACGGTTTCAAGGGCGCCGACGCCGCGGTGGCGACGCTGCCGGTCGAGTTGCAGCGCGTCGCGCTCAAGGAAGAAATGCGCTCGGCCATCGAGGTCGGCGATTTCTCCACCGCCTCGATCCAGCTCAACGATTTCCAGACCATCGGCGTCTCGCATGAGCTCGAGCCGGCAATGGCGGTACTGATCGGACGGCTCGCCGAGGGCATGGGCCGCAACGGGGACGCGCTGTCCGCCTATCGGACGGCAGCCGATTCCTGGGACCGGCGCGCCGCGGCGCAGGGGCAATTGCGCGAGACCTTGCTGCGCTACGCGATCGGCGATCTCAAGCGCGACGACGTCATTTCGCAGCTGGAGACGCTGACCACCATCTGGCGCGGCGACGAGACCGAGATCGAGGCGCTGCAAATGCTGGCGCGGCTCTACACCACCGACGGCCGCTATCGCGACTCGTTCTATGTCATGCGCAGCGCGCTCGCCGCGCATCCCAATTCCGACATGACGCGGCGCATCCAGCAGGAGGCGGCGCGCACTTTCGACACGCTGTTCCTCGCCGGCAAGGGCGACACGCTGTCGGCCATCGACGCGCTGGCGCTGTTCTACGATTTTCGCGAGCTCACCCCGATCGGCCGTCGCGGCGACGAGATGATCCGCAGGCTCGCCGACCGTCTGGTCGGGATCGATCTGCTCGACCAGGCCGCCGAGCTGTTGCAATACCAGGTCGACAACCGCCTGCAGGGCGCCGCGCGCGCGCAAGTGGCGACGCGGCTCGCGGTGATCTATCTGATGAACCGCAAAGCCGATCGCGCGCTGGCGGCGTTGCGCGCCACGCGCACCGCCGATCTGACCAACGAAGTGCGCAACCAGCGCCTGTTGCTCGAAGCGCGCGCGCTGTCCGACATGGGCCGGCACGATGTGGCGCTGGAAGTGATCGGCAATCTCGACGGCCGCGAAGTCATCCGGTTGCGCTCCGACATTTATTGGGCGGGCCGGCACTGGCGCGAATCCGCCGAGCAGATCGAGCTGTTGTACGGCGAGCGCTGGAAGGATTGGCAGCCGCTCAACGACATCGAGCGCTCCGACATTCTGCGCGCCGAGCTCGGCTACGCGCTCGGCGAGGACACGCTCGGGCTGGGCCGCTTCCGCGAGAAATACGCGGCAAAAATGGCCGGCACGCCGGACGCCCACGCCTTCGACGTGGTCTCGGCGCCGCTCGGCACCAGCGGCACGGAATTCGCAGCCATCGCCCACGCCGCCGCCGCGGTCGACACCCTCGACGGTTTTTTGCGGGACATGCAAGCCCGCTACCCCGACGCCAGCGCTGCGCCGCCGAACGCCGGGCCACCAGCGTCGCCGGATGCGCCGCAGGCGGCAACGCCCGCGCCCGCCGTTCCGCCGATGCCGTCCATCGTGCCGCCGGCGCGCGCTGCCGGACGGACGGCGCTGCGGTGAAGTGTCGGCGTGATCTGAATTTAAGATAATCCAGTAGCTGGTTTATGCCGGATTCCGCCGTTGGCTTGGCGGGGTTGGAATTGGCAAAGACACTCAGATCGAAACGTTACAAGGCCCTGATCGATGTCCTCGTCTCAAGACGAAAGGCGGCGAGAATGACTCAGTCCGATCTTGCGGGCCGCTTAGGGAAATCTCAGTCCTTCGTCGCCCACCTCGAAAGCGGCCAACGGCGCATCACTGTCGTGGAATTCATGACGCTCGCGAAAATCCTTCGGTTCGATCCATTCAGGGTCATTTCGACCTTGGAAAAGCAAACATAGCCCGGATTGAGCGCAGCGAAATCCGGGGATCGGCATCACAGCGGCGCGATCATTCCCGGATTTCGCTGCGCTCAATCCGGGCTACAGTGCGAGACGTCGATCCCGAGGACAGCGGAGACTATGGTTCTTTACAGCGTCACTGCCCTTGATTGATTTTCGCCTGTATCGTCGCGATCTGCTGCTGCAATTCTTCGATGCGCTGATCCACTGTCGGGCTTGGTGCGGCGATCTTGTCTTTTTGGGCTTGGTAAAGCTGGGCCTGGTATTGAGCCAAGAGTAATTGATTCACCGCTTGCGCCGTCGTTGCTTGCGTCACGTGAATCTTTGCGTTGTCGTCCAGTATAGGTTGGAGCGTTGCGTTGACGAACGTCTTGCTCGCGACTTCCGGCAACCCGAGCGTCGACCATGCGGGCGGAATAGCGACAACAGCACCGGCAATTGCCGCGACCACGCCGCAAATCGAGACAATCGCTTTTCGCAACCCGGAGCCCCAAAAGAAGGCCACTATAGGATTCATCGGTTGTCCCCTTTCATTGATCTATCACCGACATCTTGGCGGCGAGATCGTTGAGATCGAGACTGCTCAACGCGCGATTGGACAAGATGAAGGGCCAACCCCACAGCGAGTCTACTCGCGCTTGCAACCGCTGTGCAAGAGCCGCCGCGCGGTGATGCCGCCCGACTGAGCGTCTTTTTACGGCCCCACCTGCCGCGCTTCGCGCGACGGCCTCCCCCTGCAGGGGAGGCTGGGAGATAGCGGCCCATGCTAATGATACGGCATGAATGATTTTGCCGCCGCGTTGCGCACTGCGATCGATCTCATCCTTGGCTTTGACGCGGGATTGCGCGACATCGTGGTGCTGTCGCTTGCGGTCAGCCTCACCGCGAGCGCTTGTGCTTTCGTCATCGGCGCGCCGCTCGGGACCGCCTTGGCGGTGTATCGCTTCCGCGGCCGCGGGGCGCTGGTCGTCATCGTCAATGCGCTGCTCGGCCTGCCGCCTGTGGTCGTCGGGCTTGCCGTTTATCTGTTGCTGTCGCGGTCCGGACCGTTGGGATCGTTCGGCATCCTGTTCACGCCGACCGCGATGGTCGTTGCGCAATGCGCGCTGGGGACTCCGATTGTCATTGCGCTCACACACCGCTTAGCGGTCGGGCTGTGGGCGGCTTATGGCGACGCGCTTCTGGTCGACGGCGCCTCGCGCTGGCGCGCCATCGTGCCGCTGATGCGAATGGGGCCGGAGGGATTGCTGACCGCATTTCTGGCGGCGTTCGGCCGCGCCATCGCCGAGGTCGGCGCCATCATCATCGTCGGCGGCAATATCCTCGGCTACACCCGCACCATGACGACGGCGATCGTGCTGGAAACCAACAAGGGCAATCTCAGCCTGGCGCTGGCGCTGGGCATGATCTTGATCGTGCTGTCGATGGCGGTGAGCGCCGTGAGCCTGGGCTTGGGACGCGCGTTGCGTTAGTGCGTCACTTCGCGGCGCGGCGGAAAGAACAGTTCCTCGCCGTTGATCTTGTAAGACGTGATGGCGTCGAGACCGGCCTTCGAAGTGAGCCACTCGTGCCAGGTCCGCGCGTCATTGATTTTCACCTGCGGCCACTTGGCGGGATTGACCAAAATGCTGCCGTAAGGATTGAACAGCGCCGGATCGCCTTCGGTCAAAATTTCGAGGCTTTGCCGATTCTTGAAATTGGCCCAGGTGGCGCGGTCGGTCAGCGTGTAGGCGTTCATCGCGGCGGAGATGTTCAGCGTCGGCCCCATGCCTTGGCCGAGATCGCGATACCAGGGCGTATTCTTGTCGGGCTGGATGCCGGCCGATTTCCACAGCCGAAGCTCCATCCGATTGGTGCCGCTGTCGTCGCCACGGCTGGCGAACGTGGCGCTGGCGCCGGCGATCTGCAATAGCGCCTTGCGCGCGTCCTTGAGGCCGCGAATATGCGCCGGATCGGTATTGGGCCCGACAATGACGAAATCGTTGTACATCACGTCGCGCCGGTCGATGCCAAAACCGTCGGCGACGAATTTGTCCTCGCCGATGCGATCGTGAACCAGCAGCGCATCGGCGTCGCCGCGCGCGCCGATCGCAAGCGCCTGTCCGGTACCGACCGCGACGACGTGCACGCCCAAGCCGGTCGCGGCGCGAAAGATCGGCAGGATGTGGTCGAACAGGCCGGAGTCCTGGGTCGACGTGGTGGAGCTGAGAACGATGAAGCGCTCGTCGGCCTGGGCGGTCGTCACGATCAGGGCCGACACAAGCAGGGCGAAAATTCGAGTCATATGGACATTCCTGGGAGGCTTGCCGGCAATGTAACCCGGGATCAGGCCGCAGCGATACCTGCCCTGCGCGAGTGGCCTTACTTTCCTCCTTTCCATTGCTGCGTCGGCGCGCAACACTTATCGTTCTCGCAACGGATTTCGAACGTGGAATGGTGGAAAAGGCATGACCGCAGTTCAAGAAGCGCCGACGCAGAACAAGCCCGCACTGGCCAAAATCCGCACCGACGTGGTCGGCAGCCTGCTGCGGCCGCAGCTCGTCAAGGAAGCGCGCATTGCGTTCGATGACGGCAAGATCACCGCGGGCGCGCTGCACGCGATCGAGGATCAGGCGGTGCGCGAGGCAGTGCGGTTGCAGGAGGACGCGGGCCTCGACGTGGTCACCGACGGCGAGATGCGCCGGCTCAATTTTCAGGACAGTTTTGGCGAGTCGGTGGAAGGCTATGACGCCAACCGCTCGACCTTGAAAGTGTACGAGCAACGGGTCGAGGGCGCGGCGCCCGGGCAGCGTTGGGACATCGCGCAGATGCACCACGCCGGCACGGCGGTGTCGCATCGCCGCCCGGCCAAGGCGCGATTGAAGCTCGCGCACAACGTTCCGCTTGAGGAATACCGCTTCGTCTCGACGGTGGCGAAGACGCCGGCAAAAGTCTCGCTGATCGGGCCGGACCGTATCTCCCAGCGCTTCGAATACGAAAATTCAACCGCGGTCTATCGCGACATGGAGGCGTTTTTGGCCGACGTCGTCGCGATCGAGCGGCAGATCGTGTCCAGCCTGGTCGAGGCCGGCTGCCGCTACGTGCATATCGACGCGCCGGGGTTCACCGCTTACGTCGACGACGCCACCATGGCGCCGATGCGCGCGCGCGGCGAAGATCCGATGCGGAACTTTGCGCAATCGCTCAAGGCCGAAGCCGCGGTGATCGCCGATTATCCCGGCGTCACCTTCGGCATTCATCTGTGCCGCGGCAACCAGCGCAGCATGTGGCATCGCGAAGGCACCTACGACGCGATTGCCGAAAGATTGTTCAACGAGCTGCCGCACGACCGCTTCCTGCTCGAATACGACACGCCGCGCGCCGGCAGCTTTGCGCCGTTGCGTTTCGTGCCGAAGGGCAGGGTGGTGGTGCTCGGTCTCGTCAGCACCAAAGTGGCGGAGCTCGAAAGCGTGGATGCGCTCAGGCGGCGGATCGACGAGGCGAGTAAATTCCTGCCCCTCGACCAGCTCGCCATCTCGCCGCAATGCGGTTTTGCCTCCGACGTGGTCGGGAATTTGCTCAGCGCGGATGATCAGAAGCGGAAGCTTGAGGTGGTTGTGGAGACGGCGCGGGCGGTATGGGGGTGACAGGGATCAGGGATCAGTAATCAGGTATCGGAAAGTAAGATACTGAGCCTTCTGATTACTGATCCCTGATTCTCAGGTCCCGTAGCTCTGGATCAACGACCCCGCCACCAGCGTCCAGCCATCAACGAGAACAAAGAAGATCAGCTTGAACGGCAGCGACACCACGACCGGCGGCAGCATCATCATGCCCATGGACATCAGCACCGAGGCGACCACCAGATCGATGATCAGGAACGGCAGGAACAACAGGAAGCCGATCTCGAAGGCGCGTTTGAGTTCCGAGATCATCAAAGCGGGGACCAGCACGCGCATCGACACGTCGTCGGGGCCTTTCGGCGGCGCTTCGCCCGACATGTCCATGAACAATTGCAGATCTTTTTCGCGGACGTTCTTTTCCATGAAGCCGCGCAGCGGTGCGGAGCCGCGCTCGAACGCCTCGTTGACGCTGATCTCGTTGGCGACCAGCGGCTTGACGCCGACGTTGTAGGCTTTGGTCAGCACCGGCCCCATCACGAAGGCGGTCAGGAACAGCGCCAGCGAGATGACCACCGAATTGGGCGGTGCCGTCGCCGTGCCGAGCGCCGTGCGCAACAGCGACAGCACCACGACGATCCGCGTGAACGAGGTCATCATGATGAGAATGGACGGCGCCAGCGACAGCACCGTGAACAGCGCGATCAATTGGATGATGCGCTCGTTCAGTCCGCCGCCGGCGGCGCTCTGACCGAAATTGATGCTAATGTCTTGCGCGGCGAGCGGTGTCGCCGTTACCAGAAGTGCCGCTACTGAGGCCGCCACCGTATTGAAACGGACGCGACGGCCGCATGATGCATTCATTCAGCTCTTGTTTGTGGGGCGACCCAACAAACTTGCCATCTCCTGTTCGAGATTGTCGTAGAGCGTGGTGCTCTGGGGCGGTTTTGCCGGCGGCGCGCTGCGTGCCGGCTTCGGCTCGGCCGGGCGGGCGGCGCGGGGTTGTGGCGGCGACGGCGGCGCGGGTTCGGGCGCTGCGGCCTGCTCGGCGGGTTGCGTTTGGCGTGGTTGCGGCGCCGGCGCGCGCGCTTCGGCCGGAGCATTGGGCTTGCGCAGCGCCGCTTCGAGGCGATGCGCCATCTCGGCGAGGCTCTGATCTGCCGCTGCGGTTTCTGCAGGGGTCGGCGTCGGTGCCGACTGCACCGTAGGCGCGCGCGGTTCGGGACGCGGCTCGACAACGCGCGGGTCGGCGCGCGCTTCCAGCGGCGCGCGCGCAGGAGCCAGCGGGCGAACGCGGGTCGCGGGCGGTGTGGGACGCGCCGAAAGCTCGTCGGCCAGCGCCGCCAAAGTATCGCGTTGCGGTCGCGCCGGCGCTGCCGGCGGCGTGTCGGCTTGTGGCTGCAGCGGCGGCCAAGCCGGCGCGTCATCACTTGCCGGCTCGATCTTCGGCGCCTGACGTGCCGGTGGCGGCGGGGTGATCACTTCGGGCTGCAGCGGCCATGAGCCGTTGCCGTTGTCCGGCAGCGGAATGGCGCGCGGCAAGGGCTCCGCGGCGGCCGGACGGGCGAGCGCGACGTCGCGGGGAGCGGCGACCGCGCGCACGATATTGGCTTCGACGACCACGTCGGTCGGACCACCGATCATCAGCAGGTGCTCGACATTGTCGCGCCGGACCAGGATCAGGCGGCGGCGGGCGTCGACGCTGGCGTAATCAATGACGCCGAGCCGCGGCTGGCGGCCGCGCGTGCTGGCGCTGCCGAGCCGGCCGCTGGTGAAGCGGCGCAAGCCCCATGCGCCCACGCCGATCAAACCGAGCACGAGCAGGAATGCCAGGAAAAACTTCACGACGAACGGCATCTCCGTGCCGAACACACCATCCAAAAACATTCGCCGTTCTCCCCGTTTTGCGACGGCAGCCCACTGGCGGGCCAATGGTTAACAGCGCGGGTAACATTTGCCGCCGCGATTACTAAGAAACTCTTAATACCAATAGCCGATTTCGTCCCCGAAGCCGACTGGGCAAGCATTCTCATGGTAAACGGCGAATTAATGGCAAAACCGCTCGGAACCCGGCTTTAACCGGGCATTAACCATACGGCCGGCAAAGTCTGCCCAGTAAAACCAAAGTCTAGCCAATAAAATCAAGGGCCGACGGCGATGCCGATCACCGATATTCCGATCCTTTCGATGTTGCGCGAGCGCATGGAGTGGCATCAGGAGCGCCAGCGCGTGTTGGCGGAAAATGTCGCCAATGCCGATACGCCGAACTACCGCGCCAAGGACCTGGCGCCGCCGGATTTCTCGCACGCGATGCAGCTGGCGCTGGCGCTCGATCGCACCGACCCGGCCCACATCACGACGCAGGGTGGCGGCGGCGGCTCCGCGTTCGCCGCTGACAGCAGCGGTCGCTACGCGATCCGCCCGCGCGGTAATTCGGTGACCCACGAAGACGAGATGATGAAAGTGGCGTCGAACCAGATGGATTACGAGGCGGTCACCTCGCTCTATACGCGCAGCCTCGCCTTGATCAAGCTTGCCATCGGCAGAGCTTAAGCGGAGCGGGCGCATCATGGACTTTCTCAAATCGCTCGCCATCGCCGCGTCCGGCCTGCATGCCCAGATCGGCCGCATGGAGGTCATCTCCCAGAACATCGCCAACGCCGACTCGACCTCGCAAACCAGGGGCGGCGACCCGTATCGGCGCAAGATCGTGACCTTTTCGTCGGAGCTCGACCGCTCGCTCGATGCCCACGTGGTCAAGCTCGGCCACGTCCAAACCGACCCTTCGGATTTCACCGTCAAGCACGAGCCCGGCAATCCGGCCGCCGACGCCAATGGCAACGTCAAATATCCGAACGTGAACGCCCTGGTCGAAATGACCGACCTGCGCGACGCGCAACGCTCCTACGAAGCCAACCTCAACATCATCACCGCCACGCGCCGCATGCTCCAGCGCACCCTCGACATCCTCAAAGGTTAGCCATGCCGACACCGGTCGCCGCCGCCGCCAATGCCTATGCCGCACTCGCGCGCATGGCCGAACAGACCGCGAGCCTCGGCCGCGGCGCCGCTCCATCGGAATCGTCTGCGCCGAACTTCAGCGCGGTGTTGAAGGACGTGATCAACGCCGTGTCCGACGCGGCACAAAAATCCGACGCCCAGGCGCATGCCGTGGCGACCGGAAAATCCAACATGGTCGACGTCGTCACCGCGGTCGCCGAGACCGAAACCGCGGTGCAGACGCTGGTTTCCGTGCGCGACAAGGTGATCGCGGCCTATGAGGACATTTTGAAGATGCCAATCTGAGTTTTTTACCTCTCCCCGCAAGTGGGGAGAGGGAGTTCGAGGCAGAGCGAGGAAAGTAAAGTAATGACAGGACCGGAAGTGATGGACGTGGCGCGCGACGCAATCGAGACCTTGTTGATCGTCGCTGCGCCGCTGATGCTGGTGGGGCTGGTCGTCGGCGTCGCCATTTCGCTGTTGCAGGCGCTGACGCAAATCCAGGAAACCACTCTCGTCTTCGTGCCAAAGATCCTCGCGATCTTTATCGCCATGCTGGTCGCGCTGCCGTTCATGGCCGACGCTTTGCACAACAATTTCCTCAGGCTTACCGCACACATCACCAACGGCTAAGTGGATTTTCAGCCGTGCACCTCGACGTGTCCTTCCTTCCGGCAATCGGGGCGGCTTTCCTCCTGATCTTTGCCCGTACCGGAACCATGGTGATGCTGCTGCCCGGCCTTGGCGAGCAGAACGTTTCGCCGCGGCTGCGGCTCACCATCGCGCTCGTTCTCGCCGCAGTTCTCTTGCCGTTGCATCGCCCGGCCTATCACATCGACACCAGTGCGCTCGGTCCGACGATCGTGCTGCTGGTCGAGGAAATCATGATCGGCGCCGTGCTCGGCCTCACGGCGCGGCTGACCATTTCCGCGCTGGAAGTGGCAGGCTCGGTGATCGCTCAGCAATTGGGGCTGGGCTTCGTCACCACCATTGATCCGACCCAGGGCGAGCAGGGCGTGATCATCGGCAATTTCCTCACCATGCTCGGCATCACGCTGTTCTTCGCCACCGACATGCACTACCTGGTCATCGCCGCGCTCAACTCCAGCTACGACCTGTTCGAGCCGGGCGAGGTGCCGGCGGTCGGCGACGTCGCGGCGCTGGTCACCAAGACCGCCGCCGGCGCGTTTCGCATCGGCATCCAACTGTCGGCGCCGTTCCTCGCCTTCGGGCTTTTGTTCAATATCGGGCTCGGCGTGCTGTCGCGGCTGATGCCGCAGATGCAGGTGTTCTTCGTCGCGCTGCCGCTGTCGATCCTGATCGGGCTTTTGTTCCTCCTCCTCGTGCTCGGCACCATGATGGGTTTTTTCCTCGATTACGTCGGCGGCGTGCTGCACGAGCTCGCCCCGCACGCTTAAGGCACGCCGGTGGCCGAAGAACGCGACGATACCGAACGCTCGGAAGACCCGACAGCGAAGCGGCTTGATGACGCCATCAAGCGCGGCGACGTGGTGCGCAGCACCGAGGTCAACACCTGGTTCACGATCGCCGGCGGCGTGCTGGTGCTGATGGTGTTCGCGACGCCAATGGCGCAGACGCTGGAACTGACGTTCCGCGGCGTTTTGGCCAATTCCTATCAGATACCGGCCGATGGGCCGGCGATCGCCAGTCTGGTCAAGAAAATCGCCATCGACGTGCTCGCAGCCCTCGGCATTCCGTTTTTGCTTCTCACGCTTGCGGCGCTGCTCGGCACCGCGATCCAGCATCGCATCGTGTTCTCGGTCGAGCCGTTGATCCCGCATCTGTCGAAAATTTCTCCGGCGGCAGGTTTTAAGCGGCTGTTCTCGCTGCAGGCGCTGGCCAATTTCGCTAAGGGCCTCGCCAAGCTCATGATCTTCGGCGCGGTAATCACGGCGCTGCTGTGGCCGCAGCGTCACCGCCTTGCCGGCCTCGTCACCGCAGATCCGGCCTTGATCCTGCCCTTCACCAAATCGCTCACCATGCAGATGCTCGGCACGGTGGTCGCGATCCTCGCCATCGTCGCGGTGGCCGACTACTTGTTCCAGCACCGCCAGTGGTACGACCGGCAGAAAATGTCCATGCGCGAGATGAAGGAGGAGTTCCGCCAGAGCGAAGGCGATCCGATGGTCAAGGGCAAGCTCCGTCAGCTGCGCCAGGCGCGCGCGCGAAAGCGCATGATGGCGGCGGTGCCCACGGCGTCGGTGATCATCACCAACCCGACCCACTTTGCCATCGCGCTGCGCTACGAGCGCGGCATGAATGCGCCGCTCTGCGTCGCCAAGGGCACAGACCTGATCGCCCGCAAGATCCGCGAAGTCGCCGAGGCCCACGGCATCCCGGTGGTCGAAAACCCGCCGCTGGCCCGGGCGCTGCACGGCACGGTGGAAATCGACCAGGAAATTCCGCAGGAACACTACCGCGCTGTTGCCGAAATCATCGGTTACCTGATGCGGCTGCGGCGGCTGGTGGCGCGGTGAGAGCAGTGGTTAGGCACTAATTTTACGGCATGGTGCAAATCCCCTTGCGCGATTCATCGGGGCTTGGCACTGAAAGCGAGCCGGTTTTGCGAGGCGGCGGATGACGGCACAGGACACGGTCAGCCGGGGCGGGGAGCCGATCGAGGCCAGCCTCGCGCGCAAGGCGATCGACCGCAGCGCGGCGAGCGAGCGCGGCGGCAGCGTCATGCTGGTGCTGCTGGTCGCCGGCATGCTGGTCGCCGCCGCGACCGCCATCGTCGTGCTGGGCCGCAGCAATGCCGAGCCCTATATTCTGGCGTTTCTCGCGGTGCTTGCCACCGTCGGCGTATTCTCGCTGTTCGCGCTTGCCTGCGGGATTCTACGGATGTCAGCGACTGGCGCCGTCAGCCCGTTGATCAAATCTGTGGTCGACGGCGCCTTCGACGGCGTCGTCGTCACCGATGCCGACGGCCGCGTGGTCTATGCCAATGCCGCCTATCTCGACCTGATCCAGGCCTCGGACTCAAACGACATGCGGCCGGTCGAGCGCGTATTCATCGGCGATGCGGATGCTTCCGAAGCGATCTACCGGCTGCTCAAGGCGGCCCGCGAAGGCATGCGCTCCCAGGAAGTGGTGCGCGTCGCCGGCATCGATGGCCGGCCGCCACGTTGGCTGCGCTTCAAGATCCGCCCGCTCGGCGACGGCCGGCGCGAGGCGCGCCTGACGGTGTGGTCGCTCACCGACGTGTCGCGCGACCGCGACCAGCAGGAATATGCGTTTCAGGCGCTGCAGCACGCCATCGACTATCTCGATCACGCGCCGGCCGGCTTTTTCTCCGTCGATGCCAAGGGCGACATCGTCTATCTCAACAAGACCCTGGCCAACTGGCTCGACCAGGATTTGGCCCAGGTCGGCTCCGGCGGCCTCAAGCTTACCGACCTGATTTGGGGCGACGGAGCCGCGCTATTGACGACGCTGCAAGGCGGACCGGGCGAGGTGAAGACCGAGGTGCTCGATCTCGATCTGCGCACCCGCAACGGCCGCACGCTACCGGCGCGGCTCTATCACAAGCTCGCCTTCGGCGCCGACACCGCGCCGGGCGCATCGCGCACGCTGGTGCTCAATCGCGTCAGGGACGACGGCACCGATCCGCAGCGCGCCGCCGACATCCGCTTCATGCGGTTTTTCCACCACACCCCGATGGCGATCGCGACCATCGACAAACAGGGCGGCGTCATCCGCACCAATCCGCAGTTCGCGCACCTGTTCCACGGCAGCCGCAGCACCGAGGGCGAGGACCGCTCGATCCGCGCCATCGTCGCCGAGCGCGACCGGCCGGCGCTGGAAGCCGCCATTCGCGCCGCGGCGGCCGGCAAAGCCGACATCGCGCCGGTCGATGCGATGCTGGCCGGCCCGGGCGAGCGCTTCGGCCGCTTCTATGTCATCGCGGTCAAGGAGGCCGAGCGCGACCAGGAAGCGGCCATCGTTTACGCGCTCGAGACCACGGCGCAGCGCGAGCTCGAGACCAAGGTCACGCAGACGCAGAAAATGGAGTTGGTCGGCCAGCTCGCCGGCGGCATCGCCCACGACTTCAACAACGTGCTGTCCGCCATCATGATGGCGACCGATTTCCTGCTTAACGCGCACAAGCCGACCGATCCGTCGTTTCAGGACATCATGCAGATCAAGCAGAATGCCAACCGGGCGGCGAGCCTGGTGCGGCATCTGCTCGCCTTCTCGCGCAAGCAGACGATGCGGCCGCAGGTGCTCGATCTCGGCGAGGTGCTGTCCGATCTCAACATGCTGCTGCGGCGGCTGATCGGCGAAAAGGTCACGCTGCAAGTGGTGCATGGCCGCGACCTGTGGCCGGTGCGGGTCGATATTTCGCAGTTCGAGCAGGTGATCGTGAATCTGGCGGTCAACGCCCGCGACGCCATGCCCGGCGGCGGCCGGCTCGACCTGCGCACCGCCAATATCACGGCCAAGGACTGCGAGGGCTTCCACGCCAAGGGCATGCCGGCCGCCGACTACGTGCTGGTCGAAGTCGCCGACAGCGGCACCGGCATTGCGGCGGCGATCGTGGACAAGATTTTCGAGCCGTTCTTTTCGACCAAGGAGGTCGGCAAGGGCACCGGCCTCGGCCTCTCCACGGTCTACGGCATCATCAAGCAGACCGGCGGTTTCGTTTACGTCGATTCGGTCGAGGGCAAAGGCACCACGTTCCGCATCTTCCTGCCGCGGCACATTGCCAGCGCGCAAGACGCGGCGCCGGAACACGCCGCCGAGGCCCAGGTGTCTTCACTGATCGGTGTGCTTGCGGCAGCCGCGGAGGCCAAGCCGCCGGCCAACGCCGACCTCACCGGCGAAGGCACGATCCTTCTGGTCGAGGACGAGGAAGGTTTACGCGCGCTCAATGCTCGTGGGCTTACCTCGCGCGGCTATACCGTGCTCGAGGCCGGCAACGGCGTCGAGGCGATCGAGGTCTTGGAAAAGTACGGCAGAAAGGTCGACCTCGTGGTGTCGGATGTGGTGATGCCGGAAATGGACGGCCCCACTTTGCTGCGCGAGTTGCGCAGCCGCGATCCCGGCCTAAAAATTATTTTCGTTTCCGGTTACGCCGAAGATGCATTTGAAAAACATATTCCCAGCGGCCAGTTCTCGTTCCTCGCCAAGCCCTTCACGCTCAAGCAGCTTGTCGCAGAGGTGAAGGAGACGATGGCGGCCTGAGCGCGGTTGGAGCATGATCCCGAAAAGTGGCAACCGGTTTTCGGAAAAGATCATGCTCGATGCAAAAAACCTAGGCTATGATCCGATTCAATCAAATTGGATCATAGCCTAGGCGCTCGATCAAGGTGCGCGGTCTGCCGGATTCGGCTGCCAGTACCAACCGGACAAGAACTTGATGCAGCGCGCGCTGTAGGGACTGTTTTCGTTATTCGGCGGGCAGGGTGCGTCGGGCGATGCGGTGGGCGCGCTTATTACGACGCTCATTCGCGTGCGCGCGATGGGCGAAACGCCGCCGTCGATGAACGCGATGCAGTCGGCGCTGAACGGAACGCTGTCGTTGTCGGGGCAGGCCGAAGCGGCCGGCGTCTCGGCTGCCGTAGGCGTCGCGATGCTGATGCGATGGCCGTGCTCGATCCAAAGCATGCCGGCGGCGGCGACAACCACGATCGCCAAATCGAACTTGGAAAGCACCATCACGGATGCGTCCACCACGGCATCAGCGAGTAGATCACATACGGAACAGCCAGGATCGGAAATATCCAGACCAGCGCCAGCGGGATTTTCCGGCTGATGCGCTCGGGCAGCATCATGGCGATGAGCCCTAAGGCGGCGGCGATCAGAATGGTCGTCGCGGTCCAGCCGTACCACAGCATGTTCGGCCCTTCGCCGCTGCGCGCCGCCTCATAGCCCCAGACGAGGCGATCGGTCGCCGGATGGAAGGTGAACAGCGGCCAGTTGAAATACTGAATCAGGCAGTAGATCACCGGCCCGGAAATGGAAAAGGTCGTGGCGAAAGTCTTGAACCTGGCCGACGCCGCCAACGACGATGGGGCTGGCGCTGCTCGCGAGGCGGTCGTGCTCATGACGCAAAACCCCGGGTGTTGTTGAGCACGTGGCCGACGATAAAGAGAAACCAGCACATCACGGCGAGCACGAGGGTGACGCCCTTGCGCGCATTGTCGTATTCCGGGTTCTGGGCGTTCTTCCAGAAATACCAATAGGCCGGCAGCAGCACCAAGCCGAGGGAGGCGACGTGCTCCTTGAAATCGAAGAAACCGCCGGTCTTGTAATGACCCGTCTGCTCGAGCGGAATGCGGATAAAGATGCGGTATTTGGTATAGATGTATGAGCCGACCAGGAAGGTGAGCACCCACAGTACGCAGACCGCCGTGGCGTAGCCGGCGGCGGGCACCGCGCGGAAGCGCGTCACGATGCCGCCGGCCGGTTGGCGCACCGGCAGCGCGACCGCCATGGCCTGATGGGTGAGCGCGCCGAGGAGGCCGACGGCCAGGATCAGGTGCACGAACAGCCATAGCGTCCAGAACGTGTTGGTGGATATAAGTCCGGCCATTGTGCTCCCCTCCTATCGCGCCGTCTTTTTATGCTCCGAATTCTAGCGCGTCGGTGACCCCTGTCCAGCACTCGCGCGTCTTCTCAGCGGTGACCTGACGCGATAAATTGCATTGCTGACGCGCGCCGAAGTTTCGGCGTGTCGCCGGAACAGTTGGCCCGGGAAAGCCCATTATGACGCTCGATCGCCGATGGCTGCGCGTCCTCCTCGTCGCTGCGCTCATTGGAGTCGTTCCAACGTCGTCGCACGCCGGCGGCGTCGGTTTCGGCGAGGACGATGCCAATTCCGGCGATGATGGTCCGTCCTATTTCGGCTTCGTGCGCGAGGTCGACGGTCCGGGCGTGGCCGATGCCAAGGTCACCGCGGCGCTGAAGGACCGCGGCGCGCTGGTGACCCGCACCGACATCATGGGCGTCTACAAGATTCCCGGCTTCGGCAAGGACATTGATCCCGACGAGGTCGCCATCACCTGTGCCAAGGACGGCTATGTCCAGGCGAGCGTGCAGCGCCGGCCGCGCGACCCCGGCGACACCAAGGATCCGGTCGAGGTCGAGTGCTATCTCAAGCGCAAGTGATGCGTTTATTGCTCATCGCGGCGGCGGCGCTTGTCTTCGCCCTTGGCCAAGCGAGCGACGGCCATGCGCAGATCCTGACCGGTTCGGTGACCTCCGCCGAGGAAGGCGCGATGGAAGGCGTGCTGGTCAGCGCGCAAGCGTCCGGCTCGCCCATCACCGTCACGATCGTCAGCGACGAGCGCGGCCGTTTTCGCTTTCCGGACGGACGCCTCGCGCCCGGGCATTACGCGCTGCGCATTCGCGCCATCGGCTATGAGCTCGATGGCCCGCAGGCGGTCGATCTTGGCGCCGCCGCGGCCGATGTAGCGCTCAAGCTGCGCAAGACCGCCGACCTCGCGGCGCAACTGACCAACAGCGAATGGTTCATGAGCATGCCCGGCACGGCGGAAGAGAAGCGGCCGCTGATCGAATGCATGAGCTGCCATACGTTCGAGCGCATCGTGCGCTCGACCTACGACGCCGAGGCATTTTTCCCCGTGCTCAAACGCATGGCGCAATATGCCAACAACACGACGCAGGCGCGGGTGCAGGCGCGGCTCGCCGAGCGCGAGGTGCACGACGACCTGGTGCGCAAGCTCGCCGCCTATCTGGCGACGGTCAATCTGAGCAGCGGGCCGACGTGGCCCCATGAGACTTGGCCCTACGAGCTGCAAACCTTGCCGCGGCCCAAGGGTCGCGCCACCCACGTCGTCATCACCGAATACGATCTGCCGCGCCAGACGATTGCGCCGCACGACGTGCGTACCGATGCGCATGGCCATGTCTGGTATTCGAACTTCGTCGAGAATTTTTTGGGCGAGCTAGACCCAAAGACCGGCGCGCATCGGGAATACGCCATACCGGTGCAAAAACCCGGCTCACCGACCGGTGCGCTCGACCTCGAGGCGGACGGCGACGGCAATCTGTGGCTCGCCATGATGTTCCAGACCGGCGTCGCCAAGTTCGACATGACGACGAAGACGTTTCGGATGTTCCCGGTGCAGGCCGCTCTCGACAACGACGCCGCGCAGCAGTCCATGGTGATGCCGCGGGCCTTGAGCGTCGACGGCAAGGTGTGGAGCAACGACGTTGCCAAACAGTCGATCCTGCGGCTCGATCTGAAAGCCGGAACGTATGAGCTGATCGACCCGTTCAAGTTTTTGCCCAAGGGCCATCAGCACGCGCCCTACGGCATGGCGTCAGACGGAGAGAACAATCTCTACTTCATGGATTTCGCCGACGAGAATATCGGCCGCATCGATGCCAAGACCGGCGTGGCGACGATCTATCCGACGCCGACGCCGAAATCGCGGCCGCGCCGGACCATGCTCGACGATCAGGGCCGGCTCTGGTTCACCGAATTTGCCGCCAACAAGCTCGGCCTATTCGACACCAGGACCGAATCATTCAAGGAGTGGGACGTGCCGACGCCGCACACTTATCCGTACGATGTCTTTATGGACAAGAACGGGGAGTTATGGAGCGGCGGCATGGCGAGCGATCGCGTGCTACGGTTTGATCCGCGGAGCGGGCAGTCGGTCGAATATCTCTTGCCGCGCTCGACTAACATTCGCCGCGTCTTCGTCGACAATTCGACCAATCCGGTGGCATTTTGGGTCGGCAACAATCACGGCGCGGAAATTTTGCGCGTCGAGCCGCTCGATTAGCATTTTGTTCTGCATCCGCAAGATCGCGCACCTGCTCTGTGCTTGACGCATGATGCGAAATACCGCCCGCGACGGTGCACCGCAGTGCGACACGTTTGCGTGCGACGCTTTGCGACAGGCCTGAACGTCTCGCCCTCGCGTACCAATTGAATACGGATCGGAAGGACCAGAGGGCCTATGCAGTGGTTGCGATCGCTTGTGGCGTTTGCCGCGATGGCTATTGCTCTGCTGCTGTCGGCGGAGGATGCCGACGCGCGCCTTGAAGGCGGACCGAGCGTCGGCACGAGCGCCGAGGGAACTTTGCTGGCGCCATCGGTTGCTGCGCCAATTTTCTTGGTCATGGCGGCTAACGATCACGTGACGGCCGCACAGCCGCCTTATCCGGGCGGCTCGCTCGGCGGTCTGTTCAACCGCCCGGGATTGCTCGCTGGTTTTGCTGCCGGCTTTCTCGGCTCCGGCGTGCTTGGCTTACTGTTCGGTCATGGCTTGGTGGGCGAACTTGGCAGCGTGGCGTCGGTCCTCGGGCTGGTCTTTCAATTAGCGCTGATTGCGCTGCTGTGCCGGCTGATATGGACGTGGTGGAGCGGTCGCAATGCGCCGGCCTTTGCCGGCCTGTCGCCGCGGCAACTGGCCGATCCCTACTTGCGCTCGCGCCACGAATTTCTTCCCGATATCGAGGCGCCGCCCGGCGCGGACGATGTCGCCGCCGACAATCATCGGGTCGTCAGCAAGTAAACTTCGGGTGTTATTGCGGCGCCGGCGAGTCGTGACATGCGACCGGCGCGTCGCCAGAGCTACTATGCTGCCAGTTTGGCACGTCGCATTTGGTGCAGGCGCCAAGCATCAGGGCGAAGCCGAGCAGGGCAAGAAGTCGCATGGTTATGCCGGACCGGCGTAAGCCACGCGGTCCGGTCCATGACATAGTCCTTACATCGTCCGCCATGATCCCTCTCACTGCCCCCGCGATGATACCGCGCCTGGCCAGCCACCGCGAGGGTGCCGGCGCGGCACCAATGCGGCGATAGCAAGGGTATCGCGCCGGGATTTCCATTATCTTACTGCACAGAGACCTGCCGTCCCTTGGTTTGCAAGGGGAGAAACCGGTCGCCATTGGAGGACAACGACCATGGACATTCATCCCTGTGGCTCCCGGCCGTCGCGCCGCGGGCCAGCGGACTCTTTCACCGGTGTGGTTTGGCAAGATCCGGTCATCGAGGCACCGGCGCCGGCGCGCATCCGTTCTGGCCTGGTGCGCTTCGAGCCTGGCGCCCGCACCCATTGGCACACTCATCCGCTCGGCCAGACTTTGTGTGTCATGTCCGGCTGCGGCCGGGTGCAGACCTGGGGCGGCAAGGTGCGCGAAATCCGCGCCGGCGACGTGGTCTGGATTCCGCCGGGCGAAAAGCACTGGCACGGCGCTGGGCCGACCACTGTGATGATGCATGTGGCCATGCAGGAAGCGCTCGACGGCAAGCATGTCGAATGGTTGGAGCCGGTCACCGACGAGCAGTACAAGGCCGCGGTCGGTTAGCGGGCGAGGCTAGGCCATGCGTTACGAACTTTATTACTGGCCCAGCATCCAGGGCCGCGGCGAATTCGTCCGCCTCGCGCTCGAAGAGGCCGGCGCCGACTATGTCGACATCGCGCGCCGGCCGGGCCGGCGCGGCGTGCCGGCGGTGATGAAAGTGCTCGAGGACAAGCGCAGCGCGCGGCCGCCTTACGCGCCGCCGTTTCTCAAGGCCGGCAAGCTCGTGATCGCGCAGACGGCGAATATTTTGCTCTATCTCGGCGCGCGGCTGAATTTGGCACCGCGCGACGAGGCGGGAAGACTGTGGGCGCATCAATTGCAGCTCACCATTGCCGACCTCGTCACCCATATCCACGACACCCACCATCCGGTGTCGGGCTGGCTCTATTTTGAGGAGCAACGGCCGGCGGCGCGGCGGCGCACGCAAGATTTCTGGCGCTACAGGGTGCCGAAATTCTTGGGCTATTTCGAGCGCGTGCTGCACAACAATGGCGGCACCTACATGGTCGGCCGCCGGACGAGCTATGTCGATCTGTCGATGTTCGAGATCGTCGAGGGCTTGCGCTATGCCTTCCCCAAACGCATGAAGCGCTTCGAGAAGAAAGTGCCGGGGCTGATCGCACTGCGCGATAGGATCGCCAAGCGCCCACGCATCAAAGCCTATCTGGCGTCGAAGCGGCGCATTCCGTTCAGCCAATGGGGCATCTATCGCTACTTCAAGGAACTGGACCAATAAGACCCGCGCATCGCGCGCGCAGTAAAGCCGCCAAGGCTGAAGGTGCTTGCATGAATGACACGGCCGGGACACGCCCGTTTTCGCCCAAGATCGATCGCACCTATGCCAAGCCGAAACTGAAATTACCACCGGGGGCGTGCGATACGCATTTCCATTTCATCGGTCCGCAAAAGCAGTTTCCGTTGAAGCCCAACCACGTCTTCAGCCATCTGGAATTCGAGGATACGCCGATCGAGGATTGGCTGACGATGCAGGACGCGTTGGGCCTGACGCGCGGCCTGCATGTTCAATCGATGATGTATGAAAACAATTATGAGATCGCGCTGCACGGTCAATGCCGCTTTCCCGACCGCCTGCGCGCGGTGGTGATTCCCTGGCCGGGCATCACCGAGGGCGAGCTCGACATCCTCACCGCGGCCGGAGCGGTCGGCTATCGCATCACCAACCGGCTCGCCAAAACCATCGACCAGCGCCTGGTGGCCCGCACCCACGAACACGGCTGGTCCATGCACTACCTCGTCAAATTGGACGAGAAGGACGACTGGAATGCGCAAATCCTGGCTTCACCCGGAAATTTCGTCATCGAGCATATGGGCGGCGTCAATCCGGCCAAGGGCGTGGACGGAGCCGGATTCAAGTTCATGCTGCGCTGCCTCGACACCGGCCGCTGCTGGGTAAAGCTGTCGCCGCGCATCTCGAACCAGGAGACGTTCCCGTTCTCCGACACCGATCCGCTGGTGCACAAGCTCGTCGAATATGCGCCGACCCGGCTATTGTGGGGCTCCGACTGGCCGCATCCGCAATATTTCAAGCCGATGCCGAACGACGTCGCTTTGCTCGACATGATGCTGGACTGGGTGCCCGACGAAAAAACCCGCAAGCTTATCTTTGTCGACAATCCGGCCGAATTGTTCGGGTTTCCGCAGGCCTCCTCGTAGCGGGCCGCGACGCCGTCACTGCGGCTTGATGTCGGCGGCCTTGATGATCGGCGCCCACTTGGCGGTCTCTGCTTGCTGCAGCGCCGCCAGCGTTTCGGGATTTTGCTGTTCGCGTGGCACGCCCACGAAGCCAAGGTCGCCCAAGTGGTCGCGCAGCGCCTGGTCGGCCAATGTCTCGACGACGGCGGCATTGAGCCTGGCAACCACGTCCTTCGGCGTGCCTTTGGGCGCGTAAATCGAATACCAATTCTGCAAATGAATCCCGGAGACGCCGGCCTCATCCGCGGTCGGCACCTCCGGCGCAATCGTCACGCGCTGGTCGCCGAGGATCGCATAGGCTTTGAGCTTGCCGTCGCGGACGTAGGGCAGCGAGTTGATCGGCACATCGATCATCAGGTCGACACGGCCGGCGACCAGATCCTGCATCGCCGGCCCGAGCCCGCGGTACGGGATGAACTGATAACTGGTGCCGGTGGCTTTCTGAAAAATAATGCCGGCGAGGTGGCCGAGGCTGCCGACGCCGGAGGTGCCTTGCAGCGCCTTGTCCGGATTGGCCTTCAACCAAGCCACCAGGCCTTTGAGATCGTCTGCCGGAACGTCTTTCTTGGAGACGAGCATATTGGGCACGAAGCACAGCAAGGCGACCGGCTCAAAATCCGTCCGTGTTGTAATCCAGGTTGTAGATGGCGGGGTTGATGACGTTCGTGCTCAATCCCGGGCCGATGAGCAGGGTATAACCGTCCGGTGTTGCGCGCGTGACGCGGCCGGCGCCGATGCTGCCCGCGGCGCCGGCGACGTTTTCGATGACGACCGACTGGCCGAGCGACCGCTGCATGCGCTCGGCAATGATGCGGGCGAACACGTCGGCCGGGCCACCCGCCGCGAACGGCACGATCATCGTGACCGGGCGCGTCGGGAAAGTCTGTGCGCGGGCAATTCCGGAGAGCGCAGGGAGGATGGCGCCGCTTGCCGCCAGACGCAGAAAACGACGTCGCGGAAGTCTCATTGTGTCTTTTCACTCGTGCGGGGTTGCGACCAGCGGGCACCCGATGGTCCTATGCAACAGTAACAGGCCGTTCGCGTCGGCGAGAAGCATCGACATTGTCGCAGCAATTCCCGATATAGACTCAAAAGCGCGCTTCAACGTCTTTGCAACTCTCGTGCCGCGAGCCGCATCTCAAACCGGGATACGTCGAGAAAGAGCTTGCACGGAAAACGCGTGCTGCTGCTATTGTGTGCGGCAATAGTCCCTTCGGGAGGATAGCGATGAGACGGTTTGTGGCGCTGGCCGGCCTGGTGTTCGCCGCCTGCTTGCATTTCGCGGGCGCCGCGTCGGCGCAACAGGCTTATCCGATCCGCACCGTCAAATTCATCATGCCATTCGGCGCCGCCAGCGCCAGCGACATCACCGCGCGGCTGTTCGCCGATCGCTTGTCGGCGCGCTGGGGCAAGCCGGTGGTGGTCGAGAATCGCCCGGGCGGCGACGGCATCGTGTCGGTCCAGGCCTTTGTCAGTGCCGCCGACGATCATACGCTGTGGTTCGGGCCAGCCGGCATCTTAACAGTGGCGCCTTACGATCACGACACGCTGCCTTACGACGCCAAGCGCGATCTGCTGCCGATCGTCAGCGTCTCCGCCGTCGTGCTCGCGATCTCGATGCCGACATCGATGAATATCAATACAGTCGATCAGCTGGTGGCGCTGGCGAAAGCGCAGCCCGGCAAACTCAATGCCGCGGCCGCCACCGGCCTCTCGGATTTTCTGCTGTTCGGCTGGATCAAGAACATGGACCTGCAGATCGTCAGGGTGCCGTATCGCGACATCATGCAGGCGCCGAACGACCTTGCCGAAGCGCGCATCCAGGTGCTGTCGACGTCGCTTGCGGTGGTGCAGCCGCTGATGCAGGCGGGCAAGATCAAGGTTTTGGCCGTGAGCAGCACGCAACGCGCGCCGACCGCGCCGGATATCCCGACGGCGAAGGAGGCCGGTTATCCGGCGCTGTCGTTCGAAAGCATCGGCGGCATCTTCGGCCCGCGCGGCATGTCGGACGCGATGCGCGAGGCCATCGCCGCCGATGTCCGCGCCGTCGCCGCCGATCCGGTCATCGCCAAGCGGCTCGGCGACATCGGCACGATCATGGACATTCGCGGCCCGGCCGAATTCGGCAAAGCCGTCGACGAGCAGCGCGACCGGATCGCCGGCATCGCCAAAGTTTTAGGATTGAAGGCGGCGCAATGAGTGCGGACGCGGCTGCCGGTGCCACGGATATCCTGAAAGAGACCAATTTTACCTTCCTCGGGCCGAAGATCTCGGGGAAGGTGCGCGATATCTATGACCAGGGCGACAGGCTCATCCTGATCACAACCGATCGCCATTCCTCGTTCGACCGCATCATCGCTCACGTTCCGTGGAAAGGGCAGGTGCTCAACCAGGTGAGCGCGCACTGGTTCGAAGCGACCAAGGACATTGTGCCGAACCACGTGCTGGCAATTCCCGATCCGAATGTGACGGTGGCGAAGAAATGCACGATGGTGCCGGTCGAAGCCGTCGTGCGCGGTTATCTCACCGGCGTCACCGACACCGCGATCTGGACGCGCTACGGCAAAGGCGAACGCAATTTCGGCGGCGTCGCGCTGCCGGGCGGTATGCGTAAGAACCAACAGCTGCCGCAACCCATCTTCGATCCGACCACCAAGGAAGCCGCCCATGACCGGGCGCTGACACCCGAGCAGATGATCGCCGAGGGTTTTATCAGCAAGGAGATGTTCGAGCGCATCAGGCAGACGGCGCTCGCTCTGTTCGCGCGTGGCCAGGAGCTGGCGGCGCGCAACGGCCTCATCCTGGTCGATACTAAATATGAATTTGGCACCGATGCGAACGGCGCGCTGGTGCTGATCGATGAAATCCATACGCCGGACTCGTCGCGCTATTGGCAGCGCGAATCCTACGGGACACGGTTTGCCGCGGGCGAGGAGCCGCAATATTTCGACAAGGAATTTTTGCGGCTGTGGTTTCGGGATCATTCCGATCCCTATGCCGACGCGTCATTGCCGGAGGCGCCGGCCGAACTCGTGGCCGAACTGTCGCGCCGTTACATCCAGATGTACGAGCAGATCACCGGTAGAAAATTTGCATACGGCGAGACGCCGGTGCTGCCGCGGATCGAACGCAATCTGAAATCCGATCGCGTCTGAAGACTATTGCGGCCAGACCGGCGGATGGGTGCCGAGCGGAACGCTGGGACGTGCCCAGCGCGGCGGTGTCTCCGACATGACGGCGGAGTGGCGGACCGCGGTGAGCCGGCCGAAACCCGACGCGGTGTCCTCGAGATAATCGCGCACCTCATCGAATTTCGGGTCGGGACAGGTCATTCCGTCGATGCGGCCGAGATGGCGGAACCAATGGCAGGTCTGCGCCAGCGAGCAGCGCACATGCCAGGAGCCGCCTTCCTTGGCGCGGCGCGCCAGCGCCGCCATGGTGGCGAAGGCGAGCAGATAGCCGGTGGCGTGGTCGAGCTCTTGGGCGGGAAGGGCTTTTGGTTCGCTCTGGCCGAACGCTTGCGCCTCCGCATCGTTGAGACCGCTCGCGGTTTGCACCAGCGAGTCAAAACCGCGTCGATTTGCCCAAGGGCCTTCGTGGCCGTAGGCGCAGAGCGAAACGCAAATGATCCCCGGCCGCAGACGGGCAACTTCCTGCGGGCTGAAGCCATGCCCGGCGATGGCGCCGGGCCGATAGCCTTGCACGAAAATATCGGCCTCTCGCACCAGCGCCGCGAGCGCACCGCGCGCGTCGGTCTGACGCAAATCGAGCGAGGCCGACAATTTTCCCCGGCCGGTATCGACGACCAGCGGGAACAGCGACGGCAAATGCGCCGCGGTGACCAGTATGACGTCGGCGCCGTGGGCGGCCAGCGTCCGTCCGCACACCGGCCCGGCAATGATGCGGGTCAGATCGACCACCTTGATGCCGCTCAGCGGCCGCTCGGCCGCGCCAAGCGGTGTCGCCGGCGCGTCACCGATCCGCTCGATGGTGAACAGCGGCAGGTTTTGGACCGCGCGGCCTTGCGGATGGCGATCCCACTCGTCGAACGACCGGCACGCGGTGACGACGAGGCCGGCCTCGGCGGCGGCGGTTTCCAGCGCCTCGCCCTGCCAGCCGTCCAGCGCGCGCTGCACGGCACTTTTATCGTGTGGGCATTGCAGCAGCGCCAGGAGACCACTGCAATGATGCGGCAGGTTGGTGTGCAGCCGCACCCAGCGGCCGTCGCCGCAGCGATAAAGGCCGGCGATGTCGTCGTGATATTCCTCATACGGTTTGCCGTCGATCTGCAAATAGCGCTCGCTGCGGAATTCAACCGCTGCATGGCGCATGTCGACGCTGACGTGCTGTCGCTTGCCGGTGCGCAGCCGCCACAAATTTGCGGCCGCCAAAGCGGAAGCGGCGACCGTTGCCTGCGCGGCAGTCCCGGTCGCGAAGGAGGAGGGCAACACCGGCTCGCCGCCGCTGAGGCTAGTGTCGTTCAGCGCCGCCTCGTCGAGGCCGGCGGTGCGAAGCAGGCCGGCGAGGATGGTCTTGGTATCAGGAGGGGACATCGCCGGCGGTCATTCCATTTTTATATTGGCTTCACGGATGACGCGACCATACTCCTCATAGTCCTTGCGCAAAATGGCGGAAAAATCGGCGCCGCAGGTGCCGTTGGGAAACAGCCCAAGCGCAGCGAGCTTAGCTTTGATGTCCGGCGGCTGCATCGCGGCCTTGAACATGGCGCCGATCTGGGACACGGTGTCCTTCGGCGTTTTTGCCGGGGCGATCAGGCCAACGAAGAATTCGGCGACAAAATTCTTGTAGCCGGATTCAGCCACCGTCGGGACATCCGGCAATTGGTCGATCCGCGCCGGCATGGTGGTGGCGAGCGCCCGCAGCTTGCCGGCCTTGATGTGCTCCACAAGGCTCGAATAGTCGGCCAGCGCTGCGGTCACGTGCGAACCCAACAACGCCTCGATCCCCGGCGAATAACCGGGATAAGGCACGAAGATGATGTCGACCTTGGCGCGAAGTTTCAGCCTCTCGACCGTGAGGTGCGACACGGTCGCCGGTCCGATGCTGGCGAGCGTCAGAATGCCGGGCTGGGTGCGGGCGGCAGCGATGAGATCGCCCAGCGTATGATAAGGCGATCCACTGTTGACGACGATCAGCGGCGGAAAGTCGACGAGATCGCAGATCGGCGCAAAGTCCGTCAGCGGATCGTAATTCACCTTGCGGGTTTGCGGCAGCAACACGAATGAATTCGAGATGATGCCGAGCGTGTTGCCGTCGGGTGTGGCGGTTGAGACCAATTCGGTACCGATCGCGGTGCCGGCGCCGGGGTGCGGCTCGACCACAATGGTCGGGCCGCCGGTGCTGGCGATCTGTTGGCCGAGAATGCGGATCGCGTTGTAAGCGGGTCCGCCGGGCGCGAACGGCAGGATGATTTTTATCGTTCGGTTACTTTGCGGCCATGCCGCAGTGGCCATCAACGCCGACGCCATCACAGCGACGAGGATCGCGACCAAGCATGCTCGACTGTCTCTTTGCATTTGGTTCCTCCCCATCGGCCCCAACGCAAATGTACTCGCGGCGAAACCCTACACCGTTGGTCGCTGGCGGGAAATTGGCCGCTTTGCCGGCGCGTGGCACATGGCCGCGCCCAGCCATCACCGGCGCCCCATTCCATCGCCGCCGCGAAGGCGTAGTATTGCTGCTGTTTCGCGCGATTGGCCAAGAGGGAGGACTATTTCATGCGGACGCTCCGGTGTTTGCTCGTGCCTGCCGCAGCAATGATGTTGGCCCTTCCGCTCGCCGTGAGCGCACACGCGCAGCAGACCAAAGTCACCATCGGCAAAGTGATCGGCGGCGACGGTTTTCACGTGCCGACCTATGTCGCGCTCGACCAGGGTTTTTTCAAAGCCGAAGGCCTCGACGGCAGTCTTTTGGAGCTCGATCCGCGGTCCCAGGTCACCGGAGTTATTTCCGGCAATCTCGATTGTGCGCCGATCCCGTCGGGCGGCGCGCAAGCGGCGCTGAGTGGCGCCAAGATCATGTACATCGTCGGCGAATCGCTCAAATCGCAATGGACCATCACGTCGCGCCAGGAGATCAACAAGCCGGAAGACCTCAGAGGCAAGGTGCTCGGCTATGGCCGCCAAGGCGGCGCCGACTACGACGAGGCGCAAGCGGTGCTGCACCGGTTCTTCCACATGGACGTCGGCAAGGACTACAAGGTCATTTCGTTCCAGGGCGAGCCCGAGCGCATCGCCGCCATGTCCAATAACGATATCCAGGGCGCCTCGCTGTCGATCCCGCACGCTGCCGTCGCCGAGCAAGCGGGCCTGAAAGTGCTGCTGCGCACTGGCGACTACATCCCGCGCGCCGGCGGCACCATCTGGTGCTCGGCCGATTTCGTGCAAAAGAATCCGGAGACGGTCAAGAAGATCGTCCGCGCCATCGCCAAGGCGGTGATGTATTTTCGCACCAACAAGGAGGGTTCCATCGCGGCGCTGCGGCACCATGTCGGCAGCATCAACACCGACGAGCAAGCCGGCCTGATCTGGGATCAACTGCACAACACCTTTGGCGCCGAGGTGCCGAAGGATTTGTTCCGCGAAATCTTCGAATCGCGCCGCCTCACCATGATCGCGGCGCGGCAATGGCCGGAGGACAAGCCGCTGCCCGATCCCGAAGGCTTTTTGGCCCGCGACCTGCTCGATCCGACGCTCAAAGAGATGGGCTACGTACCGACCAATATCGAGGCGCCGGCGAAGGGCAATTGAACGGACGCGGCAAACGGGGGGAGATATGTCTCGGCGCCTGCTCGCTCTCATTGTCTCGGCCGTATTCGCGGTGCCCTTCGCTGCAACCGCGAACGCGCAGCACGTCACCATCGGCAAGGTGATCGGCGGCGACGGCTTTCACCTTCCGAGCTATGTGGCGATGGATCGCGGCTTCTTCAAAGCCGAAGGCCTCGACGTGAGTCTCGTCGAGCTCGACGCGAAAGTGCAGGTGACTGCCGTTCTGTCCGGCAATCTCGACTGTGCGCCGATCCCCTCGGGCGGGGCGCAGGCCGCATTGAGCGGCGCCAAGATCATCTACATCGTCGGTCAATCGCTCAAATCGCAATGGACCGTCGTCACGCGCAGCGACATCAACACAGTACAGGACCTCAAAGGCCTGATGATCGGCTATGGCCACCCCGGCAGCTCGGACTACGACGAGATTCAAGCCGTGCTGCACCGCTTCTTTCAGATGGACGCCGGCAAGGACTACAAGGTGATTGCGTTCCAGGGGCAGCCCGAGCGTATCGCAGCGCTGGCCAATGACAACATCCAGGCCGCCGGACTCACCGTGCCGCACGCTGCGGTCGCCGCGCAGGCCGGTTTGAAGGTGCTGTTGCGCACCGGCGATTACATCCCGCGCGCCGGCGGCACCATCTGGTGCTCGGCCGACTTCGTGCAAAAGAATCCCGAAACGGTGAAAAAGATCATCCGCGCCATCGCCAAGGCGGTGACCTATTTCCGCGACGACAAGCAGGGCTCGATTGCGGTGCTGCGGCACCATATCGGCAGCACCCAGTCCGACGTGGAGGCCGGCCTGATCTGGGACCAGGTGCACAACACCTTCGGCGCCGAGGTGCCGAAGGACCTGTTCCGCGAAATCTTCGAATCGCGCCGCCTCACCATGATTGCGGCGCGGCAGTGGCCCGAGGACAAGCCGTTGCCCGATCCCGAAAGCTTCTTGGCCCGCGACCTGCTCGATCCGACATTGAAGGAAATGGGCTACGTGCCGACCAATATCGAAGCGCCGGCGAAGGGCAATTGAGGGATTACGCCCGCCCGCGCCACGGAGCGGCGTCACAAGTCGCTTCCAAGTGACACCGAAAATCACTATGGTGCGCCGTCGATCGCGATCCGGTGAAACCCGGATAAAATGGGCATAAACCGCCGTAATGCGGACGTTCGCCGTCAATTAATTGGCAATGGGCACGGTTTAGACCGTGCCGCGAGGACTAATGCCGTCAGCATCTCCGTGCAACGTCCTCATGATCTACCCCCGCTTCAGCGCGGAAACTTTTTGGAACTTCGCGGCTGCCTGCGAGCTCTTCAACGCGCATTACCCGACGACGCCGCTCGGCCTCATCACCGTGGCCGCCTTGCTTCCACCGCAGTGGACCGTTCGGCTGGTCGACCGCAACGCCGAGACGCTGGCCGACGGCGATCTGGAATGGGCCGATCTGGTGATGACCGGCGGCATGCTGCCGCAATATTTCGACACCATCGAAGTCATCGACTTGTGCCGCGCGCGTGGCAAGCCGGTTGTTATCGGCGGGCCGGGTGTAACCTCCGTACCCCAGCTTTTCAGCAAAGCAAATTTCCAGGTGCTCGGGGAAGCCGAGGGCATCATCGACAAGTTCATCGAGGCCTGGGAGGCGGGCGCCCGCGACGGCGTCTTCGAGGCCGAAAAATTCACGGTCGACGTCACCAAGACTCCGGTTCCGAGATTCGATCTCCTGAAGGTCCAGAATTATCTTTACGTCGGCGTGCAATTCTCGCGCGGCTGCCCGTTCACTTGCGAGTTCTGCGATATCATCGAGCTTTACGGGCGGGTGCCCCGCGCCAAGACCAACGCCCAGATGCTGCATGAGCTGGAGACGCTGTATCGTCTCGGCTACCGCGGTCACGTCGACTTCGTCGACGACAACCTCATCGGCAACAAGAAGGCGGTCAAGGCGTTCCTGCCCGAGTTGAAGACATGGCTCGAACAACACGACTATCCGTTCGAGTTCACCACCGAGGCGTCGCTCAATCTGGCCGACGATGGGGAACTCTTGAGGCTTTTGAACGAGGCCAACTTCATTGGCGTCTTCGTCGGCATTGAGAGCCCGGACACCTCGACGCTGATCGCGATGCGGAAAAAGCAGAATACGCGGCGGGACATCGTCCAGAGCGTCCACAAGATTTACGCGGCCGGGCTCTATGTCACGGCGGGTTTCATCGTCGGCTTCGACAGCGAGCGCGGATCGGTCGCCGACGCCATCATCGCGCTCATCGAGGACGCCGCTATTCCGGTCTGCATGGTCGGCCTGCTTTATGCGCTGCCGAACACCCAACTGACGCGCCGGCTGCAGAGCGAAGGCCGCCTGCACCCGGAGCCTTTATTGGACGGCGTCGTCGGCATGGATCAATGCACGCAAGGCTTGAATTTCGACACACTGCGGCCGCGAAGCGAAATCCTGTCCGACTACAAGCGCGTCCTGGAAGAAGTCTACGAGCCCGCTGCCTACGCCAAGCGTCTGCAACGCTTGTCGCATCTTCTCGGCAGCTCGAATCAAAATCGCCAGATACGTGTCAACAATCCCAGGAGCAAGCTTGGCGGCCTGGAAGTCGTCCACCGGATTTTGTCCAGGCTGCCGGGAGCGCAAGACATATTCAGGCGCACAATCGTTGAATGCGCAGCAAAAAATCCGCAACGGGCTCGCATTATCGCCCTGCTGACGGCGCTTTATCTGCATCTTGGGCCATTCTCACGGCACGTCATCGGCCAAATCGAGCAGCAGCTCGATGGGCTGGAGAATAGTGCGGCCCAAAATAGTGCTGCCAATGTGGGGGCGTCGATAGAATCGCCCGGCGCCACGATTACGGCGTGAGGGATCTCAGGCGCCGGCCAAAAATTAATATACTCATGTCGTCCGTCCCGTGAGCGAAACGGGGTGGACAGAAAAGGCGTTCGGTCCGGTCTTCCACTCAGCGCATGTTCGGCTTTCGAAAAGCATTTACGGTGCTTGCCCTGGGGGGCATGGTGCTTTGGGGTGGCAGCTCGCCCGCGGGCTCGGATGCCGCGGGGCGATTCCGCGTGGCTCAAGCTCCGGCACCGGCGGCGGCGCAGCCTGCGCCGACATCCGCCACTCCGATCGGCGCCGTCGCTACGTTGCAGGGCGGCGCGTCGGTCACGCGCAGTTCGGCGACCAACGCGCTGAAGGTAAAAGACGCCATATTCAAGGGCGACGTGTTGCAGACCGCCGTGAACGGGACGCTCGGCATCACCTTCGACGACGCGACGACTTTTTCATTACGACCGAATTCGCGCATCGCGGTGGATGATTTCGTTTATCAGGAACGTGGGACTAACAACATCGCCGCGTTCGACGTCGCCCGCGGCACGATTGCATTCGTCGCCAGCGCGGTCGCCAAGACCGGAGATATGAAGATCGTTACTCCAACGGCAACAATCGGTATTCGCGGCACAACCGGCGTCATCGAGGTCCCCGCGGCCGGTGCGGCGGGGGCCGTTACTCAGAGCATCATCAAGCTCTATCCCGATGCCGACGGCCGGGTCGGGCGGATCGAACTGTTCGGCCGTGACGGCAGGCCGCTCGGCGCGCTGACCCGCGCCGTTACCGGCTTTGCCGTGCGCGCCGCGCCGGGCGGCGGATTTGCCGCCGTGGTCGTGCCGATTTCCGCTTCCGAGTCCGATCGCGATTTCGCCTTCGTGCGCCTAGCCTACGCCGCGCAGCGGCTGGGCCGGCAGCTCATCTTGCAGCGGCAGAATCGACAAAACTTGCTGCGGCAGAACGGCCCCACGCCGGCGCCGCTTGCGCCGCCCGGGCAGCGACAGCGATTGAATCTGCTGCCGCCGGGCCCCTCGATCGGACCGACGCTACTGCAGCCGCAACCTACGCTGCCGGCAACGCTTCCGCCGAATACACCGACGCTGCAGCAAGGGCCCGATACGGTGCCTCCGCTCGGGCCGCCTAACCTGTCGCCGCCGTCGCAGCCGCTACCGGGCGGCGTGCCTGGTCCGACGGTTCCGTCGCTGCCGCGATTGCCACTGCCGCGGTAGTGCCGTAGCCCGGCGAGCGAGCGCAGGCCGATGGCCGTCGGTCATTCAGCCGGCGTTGCTGTGCTCCGGCCGCCAGTGGGTCAGGCGGTCTTCGAGCAGCTTGACCAGCCCGGTCATGATCAACGACAGCGCCGCAAACACGATCAGGCCGGCGAATACGATGTCGACCTTGAACTGGCTCGCGGCGCGCACCATGACGACGCCGAGGCCGTCCTGCGAGCCGAAGAATTCCGACACCACGACGCCGAGCACGGCGCGGCCGATGGCGAGCCGCAAGCCGACGATGATGAAAGGCAGCGAATTGGGCACCACGACGAGGCGCGCAATATCCCATTCGCCGGCGCCGAACGAGCGCACCACGTTGATCAGAATCTTGTCGGCGTTGCGCACGCCCTCATAGGTGTTGATCAAAAGCGGAAACAGCGCGCCGAGGAACACTACGGCGACTTTCGACCAGATGCCGATGCCGAACCACAGCATCAACAGCGGCAGGAAGACCAGCCGCGGCGTCGCATTGAACGCCGTGATGAACGGATCGATCATGGCGTTGAGCGTCGCCGAACGGCCGAGCAGGACGCCGAGCGGCAGGCCGGCGACGATGGCCAGCAGAAGACCGATCGCAAAAGCCGATGCACTCACCCCGAGCGGTTTCCAGATCGAACCGGTCGCGAACATGTTCCACAATGTGCCGGCGATATGGCTCGGCACCGTGAAGAACAGTTTTGTGCCGGCCTTCATGGGCACGAAATCCGGCAGGAATTGCCAGACCAGCAGCAGCAGAACGATGGTGCCGGTGCCGAGGATGGTTGGCTCGAAGCGACGCCATACGCTCTTGCGCGACGCGACGTCGTCGTCGGCCGCAACGGTTGAGGCAAGGATCACATCCGTGGCCTGGATTTCGGTCATGGTTTAGCGCCCGCTGCGCCATGGGAAGGCGGCGCGCTCCGCCCAGCGGATGCCTTCGGTCAGCACCACGGCGATCACCATCACCGTAAGAATGCAGGCGAACATGCGGTCGAGCGAGAAAATGTCGCCGAACCTCGAGATGGCGTAGCCGATGCCCTCGGACGCGGCGAAAAACTCGCCGACCAGCACGCCGATCAGGGCGCGGCCGACGGCGATGCGGCTGGCGGCGACGATATAGGGCAACACGCTGGGGAAGATCACTTTTCGATAAAGGTCCCATTCGCCGCCGCCCAGCGAGCGCACCACGTTGATCAGCAGCGGATCGACCGCGCGAACGCCGGCACAGGCGTTGAAGACAAAGGGAAACACCGAGAGGAAGAAGATGATCACCGCCTTGCCGCCGACGCCGACGCCGAAGAAAATCACCACCAGCGGCGACAGCGCGACCAGGGGGCTCGCGTAAAACACCGTCATCAGCGGGTCGAGCGCATAGCCGACCCTTGGACGCCAGCCCATGACGATGCCGAGCGGCACGCCGACGGCGACGGCGGCAACGAAGCCGTAGAGGAACGGCACCGCGCTGACGGCGAGGTCGTGAGCGAGATCGCCGCTTTCGATCAGATCGGCATAACCCGCAAAGATCAGGCTCGGCTTAGAGATGAACAGCGGATTGAACGGCGCGACCAGGAAGATCGCCTGCCAGGCGGCGAAGAATATCGCTACGGCAAGCGTGCCGAGCAGCGGCTTGCGGTAACGCTCGGCGAAGTTTTGGCGCGGTGCGGCGTCTTCAGCCATCGGCTAAACCGTGATCTCGTCCTTGAGCGTATTCCAGATTTCGAGCTTGAGCTCGTTGAACAGCGGCGTCACCCGCATCTCATATTCGCGCGGCCGCGGCAGGGGAATAGCGAAAATCTTCTTGGCACGGCCCGGCCGCTTGCTCATGACCATGACCCGGTCGGAGAGGTAAATCGCTTCGTCAATCTGATGGGTGACGAACAGCACCGTCTTGCGCGCCTCGCGCCACACCCGCAGCAATTCGGCCTGCATGAGATCGCGGGTCTGGGCGTCGAGCGCCGCGAACGGCTCGTCCATCAGCAACACTTCCGGATCGGTCGCCAGCGCGCGGGCAAGCCCGACGCGCTGCTTCATGCCGCCTGACAGTTCATGCGGGTAGTGACCTTCGAAGCCCGAGAGCCCGACCAGATCGATCAGCCGGCCGGCAACGGCGCGGCGTTTTTCCCCCGGCACTTTCTTCAACTCAAGGCCGAGCTCGATATTGTTCTGTGCCGTGCGCCACGGCAGCAAGCCGAATTCCTGGAATACCATGGCGCGATCGGTGCCCGGTCCGCTGATCCTCTTGCCATGGATCAAGACGTCGCCGGAGTCCGGTTTGATCAGGCCAAGCAAAATATTGAGGAACGTGCTCTTGCCGCACCCCGACGGCCCGACGATCGACAGGAACTCGCCGTCCTCGACGTCGATGTCGAAATTTTGCAGCGCACGCACCGGGCCGCGGTTCGGCGGCCGGAAGGTCAGGTTGACGTTGCGACCTTGAATATAGGCTGTCATGAGGTGGGGTCCGCCGCCCGCCGCTTTCGCATCAAGCAAACTCGTCGCGCATGATCGTTCAGACAGCACCGGCCCGCACCGAGGTCGATTGCCGCACGACCGGATGCCCGCTCGTGCGTGGTTTCTTGCGCCGGTGGATTTCTACAGCCGGTCCGGGTACGGCATGATGAAGTTGTCGCGGTTCGGCATCTTCACCTTGGGCAGCGTACCCGCGTCCATCACGTCGTCCTGGCCGATGAAATTGTTCAGCGCCAGGATATAGGCGGTGAGCGAATACACCTCGTCGTCGGTCAGCGACCGCGGCATGTTGTAAGGCATGGCGCGGCGCGTGTAGTCGAAGATGGTTGTCGGATAGGCATAATAGTTGGCGATCGTCTTCACCGTATCGATGCCGTTGGTCAGCGGTTGGCCGCCGACCAGCGCCGGGTAGAACGGCGCGATGCCGCCTTTGGCCGCATCGCCGTGGCAGGCCGAGCATTTCTCGGCGAATATTTTTGCGCCTTTTGCCGGCGTGCCGCTGCCGGGCGGCAGATTGGTGCCGTCGGGCAGGACCGCGATGTCCCATTGCTTGATGTCGGCTTCGGTGAGCGGCTTGCCGAGACCCGGAGATTGCGCCAGCGCCGGGCCGGCGCCGAAGGCGAGCGCAAGGGCTGTGGCCGCGATCAAATTACGCGTAGACATGTTTGATCTCCCCTTTGTTGTCGACGGCCCAGCTTGTGGTGCTGTTGTAATGCTGATTGGGGAAGGCGAGCGGTGTCGTGACCGGATTCACCGCTTCGCCCCGTTCCGCCACGAATTCGGTGCGCAACGGCTGGACATTGCCACCGTCGTCATAAGCACGACTGAGCAGCGTCGCAGGCTGACCGTCCCAGCGCCACGGCATGACGAAGCGGGTGAAGGCCTTTTCGTGGATCGGGCCTTGCAGCGCGGCTTCGCCCCAGCTCTTGCCGCCGTCGGCCGAGACCAGCACTTTCGAGATGCGCCCGGTGCCCGAATAGGCGACGCCGGAGATGGCGTAGAGACCCGGCTCCTTCAGGCTCAAGCCGAACGACGGATGGGTGATGAAGCTCTTGACCTCCATCACGAAGTGGAAACGCCAAGTTTTGCCGCCCGGCAGGATCTGCGAATAATTCTTGGTCTCGAAGTAGCTATACGCCGGCTGATCGACCGCTTTGATGCGGTGGACGAATTTTACGTTCATGTTGCCCTGGTAGCCGGGCACCAAGAGCCGCATCGGGTAGCCGTTGCCGGGCATCAAATGCTCGCCGTTCTGGTAGATCGCGATCATCGCGTCGTCATAGGCTTTCTTGACCGGCACGCTGCGATCCAGCAGCTGCGCGTCGGCGCCTTCGGCGATCAGCCATTTCGCTTTCGGATCGATGCCGGCTTCGTCGAGCAAGAGCGACAGCGGCACGCCGGTCCATTCCGAGTTGGAGACCAGGCCGTGCAGCATCTGCACGGTGGTCTGCAACGGCACCTTGGAAAACATCGGCGCCGAATTGCCGGCGCATTCGACGAACGCCATGCGGCTGACCAGCGGATACCGCGACAGCGTCTCCAGCGTGAATTCCAGCGGCTGGCGCACCATGCCGTGGATCACGAGCTTGTGCTGGGCCGGGTCGATGTTCGGAATGCCGCAATGATTGATCGAGAAGTGCAGCCCGTTCGGGGTGACGGTGCCGCCGATCAAGTGGTGCGGTGTGCGCGCGTGCGAGTTGCGAAATTCTCCTTTGGGATTGCTCAGCGTCCGCACCACGTCCTTCTCGAACGGCGACGGCGTCTGCACCGCGGGCGTGATCTGGCCGAATTCGAGACTCCATGGCGCGTCGACCAGCGGTTCGGCGCCGGCTGCAGTCACCGCTCCGGCGGTGCCCATGGCGCCGGCGATGGCAAATCCTTTTCCGAGTAATGCGCGGCGATTGATCAGACCGTTGCCGGCGACGTCATCGAGCGATGGCGCGCCCCGTCGGCGTCTCCACTTGCCCATGATTTCCTCCCTGATGGGTGGCGCCATATGCACCTTGCCCACGCCGTCATCCTGCGGCACGACTTGCCTACTGTCCATACGGTCGAGCGCCGGCTGGACTTCGGTTATGCTTGGCCGGTATGCGTTGGAGGAGTTGTTCGGCAATGCGAGACGTTCTCGGCTACAGGCGCAAATTCGGCGTGATCGGGCCGTCGACCAACACCATCGTGCAGCCCGATTTCGAGATGATGCGGCCGCCCGGGGTCACCAACCACTACAGCCGGATCTTTACGCCGAACGCCAAGGCGGTCAGCAATGAAAGCTTCATGGCCGGCATCCAGGTCATCGGCGGCAACGTTTTGGACGCGGTGCGCAGCGTCATGACGTGTGAGCCGGACTATCTGGTCATGGGCATGTCGTCGGTCACGTTCAACGGCGGCGCCGCCGGCGCCGATGCCTTCGTGGCCACGGTCGAGAAGGAATCCGGCGTACGCATCAGCGTCGGCTCGCATTCCTCGACGGCGGCGCTGAAAGCCTACGGCGGCGTCAAGCGTATCGCGTTCCTGTCGCCGTACTATCCCGTCGCCAATGCCGAGGTGCGGCGCTATTTCACCGAGTCCGGCTTCGAGGTGGTCCGCGATATCTGTCTGCAGTGCAAGAGCTGGACCGGGATCGCCGAAGTTCCGCCGGACGTATTGCGCGACAAGCTGATCGAGCTCAACGCGGACGGCCGAGATACCGATGCCATCATCCAGGTCGGCACCAATCTCAGCATGGTGCGTCTGGCCGCCGAGGCCGAGCAGTGGCTGGGCAAACCGGTGATCGCCATCAACACCGCTACCTATTGGCACGCGCTGCGCGCCAACGGGATTACCGACAAGATTTACGGTTTGGGACGGCTGCTCGAAGAGTTTTGAATTTTAGCGCTTCACCCGCACGCCGGCGCGTTCGAGCCGCGGCAGCACCTCGTCGCAGAAATATGGCACCTCGTCGAGAAAATTGACGAAAGACAGGCCGATGCCGTGCATGCCGGCTTGGCTGATGGTGGCGAGCTCTTCGGCGACGCGGTCGGGCGTGCCGACATACGGGTAGCCGCCGACGGCGGTTGCCGCGAAATACCGGCGTTTGGCGTCATACTCCCCGGGCGGCATGGTTTGCGGTGTCATGCTCTTATTCGCCAGCATGCCGTCGATGGCGCCCCAGTCGGCGTTGTCGATGTTGACGTGCTGATAGTACTCGTCCGCTTCTTTCTGCGTGGGGCGGCAGATCACCTGTCCGACGGTGAAGATTTCAATGTCGCGACCGAGATTCTTGGCGGCAGTCTTGACCTCAGTCACCTTGGATGCGTTGCCGGCGAGCGACTGCCGCGTTCCCGCGCTGGCCACGAAGAACGCGTCGCAATTGCGTAAAGCGAAATCCTGCCCGACCCCGGACGAGCCGGCATTCATCATCAGCGGCCGCGTGCCGCCGAACGGCTTTGGCCACGCACGCGCCGCTTTGAGGTGCAAAAATTCGCCGTCGAAATCGAACGTGTCCTCCCGCGTCCAGGCCTGCTTGACCACGTCGACCCATTCCTGGGCGTAGGCGTAGCGCATGTCGTGCTCGCGCTGTTGCACGCCGAACATGTCGAATTCGCCTTCGTTCCAGCCGCAGACGATGTTGACGCCGACCCTGCCTTGCCCAATGTGATCGGCGGTGACGAATTCTTTCGCCGCGATCAGCGGATGAAACAGCGGCGCGTGCACGGTGCCGAACACGGTCATTTTCTTTGTCGCGCACAACAGCCCGACCGCCCAGGTGATGGTCTCGAGCGAAGCGCCGTGGAAATCGGTCTCGCCGCCGTAGCCCTTCCAGCGCGCGATCGGCAGCATGAAATCGAGTCCGGCTTCGTCGGCAAGTTTCGCCAGCGCCAGGCAATCCTCCCAGCTCGCCGACCAGCGCTCCGGCACCGTGGTCGCGGAACGCCCAGATGAGCAGTTGGCGCCGAACAGCCCGATCTTGAGCGCATTGTCGTTATACATGGCGATGCGCGACTGCATGGACGCGGCGGCGGGCGCAAGCACGGTGCTATCCTCCCAAGAGAAAGTCGTCGCCCATCATACAACAGGTTTTGGCCGGTGAGTGCCAACCTCTCCGTGTGGCAGCCATGACGAGGCCAATTATTTCACGCCGCCGCGGGCGAGCAGCTCGTGCAGGTGATCGACCACCGTTTGCGGCGTTGCGGCGATGTCGCCGACGCGCTCCGCGAGCGCCTTGGCACCGAGCCAGTTGGTATCGAGGCCGATGCGCCGGGCCTCGTCGATATAGGCTTCGTCCTTCATCGTCGCTTCGAACGCCGCTTGCAACGCTGCGGTGCGCTCCGCCGGCACCTGCGGCGGAATGAGCAATGGCCGCGCCATGGTGAATTTGAGGCCGTAGAACCGCAGCATGGCCTTGTCGGCGTCGGATGATGCCAATTCGATCGCGGTCGGCACGTCGGGTAATTGCGGCAGCCGTTCATTGCCGAACTGCAACAGAATGCGCACCGTGTGATCGCGCAGCCAATCCGCCTTGTTGACGGTGAGATTGGAAAGCCCGGTATTGTTGCCCTGCACCTCGCCGCGCTCGGCGGCGAGATTGATCTCGTTCTGGCCCTGGTAGCCGGTCAACACCTTCATCTTGGTGCCGATCAGTTCGTCGACCAGCATCGGCAGGATGGCATTGTCGGCGGACGCGGTGGTGGCGCCCATCATGATCGTATTCGCTTTCAGGTCATCAACGCTCGCCGCCGGCGCGGTGTGCCAGACCCAGGTCACCTGCGGTTCCTGCAGCGGCGTGCCGATCCAGGAAAAATTCGCCAGATCGAATTTGACGTTGCTGCCGTCGGGCGAAAGCAGTTTTAGGCGCGGCTCAAGCGGCACGTTGCTGGTCGGCATGCCGATGACGGTGCCGTCGCGTTTGGCGACATTGTAGAGATAATTGGTGACGACGAGGCCGGCGGCGCCCGGCATGTTCTTGACGATGACGGTGGGATTGCCAGGAATGTGCCGGCCGTAGTGGTTGGCGAGCGTGCGGGCGGCGACGTCATAGCCGCCCGCCGGCGCGCCGGCGATCGCAAGCTCGATGGTCTTGCCGCGATAAAAGTCCGCGACCGTTTCGGCGCGTGCCGCTGTCACCGACAGCAGCACGATGCAAAACAGGGAAATCCCGAAATAAGCCGCGCGCGTCATGCTGCGGCATCCGCGAGCGACGCCAAGAGCCGGCCGTGGCCCTTGATCGGCTCCTTGATGCCGAGCGCCTTGAAGGCGGCGAAAAAGCTCGCGTGGGAATAGGAGATCGCCGGGATGCCGAGATCGCGCTCCAGCGCATCGACGGTCTGCGCCGCCTGCCATTGCGGGCAGGGCAGGTAGACGGCGTCGCAAGCCGGGGCGCGGCGGACGACACCCTCGACGAAGACTTTTATATCCGCCGGCGGCACGGCCTGCAGCCGCTTGAACGGCACATCCAAGCCTTCGGCGCACACGATCTCAAAGCCGTAGGCGCCCAAATAATCCGCCATGGCGCGGTCGTGGCGCTCCGGATAGGGCGATGCCATCACCACGCGCCGCGCGCCAAAATGGCGCAGCGCTTCCATGGCGGCGCGTATGCCGGTGGTGGCGCGGACGCCGGAGGCTTTCTCGATGTCGTTGACGATGATTTCCTCAAATCCCTTGCCGCGCGCCACGATCAACGGGCCGCCGCCATGAACGATGAAATCGACCGCGCGCGAGCCGAGATAGGCCGCGGCCGTCGTCACCTGCGCCAGCGCCTTGTCGAAATAGTCCGCGCTCCAATCGTCGATATTGCAGGTGACGCCGACCAGGCCGACGCCGTCGGGCGCGAACCGATAGAACTCGTAAGGCACGACCTCCATCACGGTCGGGCCGATATAACCGATGCGTTTACGCCAGCCGAACATTCGGTTCTCATGGTTGTGCGTTTCGGAGGGATCATCCGAAATTGCGCGGCTGCGGGCAAATCCATGCGGCCTTTCGGCCTGTTGCGCATGGCCGTGGCGGCTCTATGCTGGAGCACAAAGGCCGAAAGAGCCGCAACATGCCCGGGAGGCAAGCATGCCCGATATGGTCGAGAAGTCGACGGCAAGCAAAGTCTATTGGCGGCTCCTGCCGCTCGCCGTCCTTACCTATTTTCTCTGCTACCTCGACCGCATCAATGTGGGCTTTGCCTCACTCACCATGAACAAGGATCTGGGCCTCGATGCCGCGACTTATGGCATGGCGGCTGGCGCCTTCTTCTGGGGCTATTTCCTGTTCGAAGTGCCGAGCAATCTCATTTTGGAAAAGGTCGGCGCGCGGATCTGGATCGCACGCATCATGATCAGCTGGGGCATCTTGTCCGGCGCCACGGCGTTCGTCGTCGGGCCGTGGAGCTTCCTGACCATGCGCTTTCTACTCGGCCTCGCCGAAGCCGGCTTGTTCCCCGGCATGATCCTGTTCTTCACCTACTGGTTCCCGGAGTGGCACCGCGGCCGCATCATGGCGGGTTTCACCGTGGCGCTGCCGCTGGCGGTCGCGGCCGGCGCGCCGCTGTCGACGGCGCTGCTCGAGCTCAACGGCACGTTGGGGTTGGCCGGCTGGAAATGGATGTTCATCTGCGAAGCGATCCCGACCATCTTCGTTGGATTTTTCTTCCTGTTCTTCGTCACCGACCGGCCGCACCAGGCCCATTGGCTCACCGAGCAGGAGCGCAGCTGGCTCATCAACACGCTCGAGGAGGAGCGCAAGGTGATCGAAGCCAAGCGCAAAGTCAGCCTTTGGCAATCGTTCTGGGACCCCAGAGTCCTGATCCTGACGTTGAACTATTTTGGCATCGTCACGGCGAGCCTCGGGCTGTTGCTGTTCCTGCCGCAAATGGTCAAGCAGCTCGGGGTGTCCAATATGCAGGTCGGCTGGGTCAGCATGATCCCATACGCATTCGGCGCGTTGAGCATGGTGGCTTGGGGCTGGTTCTCCGACTACATGGGCGAGCGGCGCTGGAATTTGTGCACGGCTTGCGTCGTCGCCGCGGTCGGTCTCGTTATCGCCGGCATGACGATCGGCACGGCCTGGGCCGTGGTCGGCATGACCATTGCCACCATCGGCCTCTACGGCACCAAGGGGCCGTTCTGGACCTTCCCATCGATGATCCTGACCGGCAGTGCGGCGGCGTCCGGCATCGCCTGGATCAACGGCATCGGCAATCTCGGCGGCTTCTTCGGCCCGAGTGCCGTCGGCTGGATCAAGACCTATACCGGAAGCTTTGAGTCTGGGCTCTATCTCCTCGCCGGTCTCGCGCTGGTATCGGCCGTGAGCACATTCTGGCTCAATTTCGAGCGCCCGGTCACGCGGCCCGGCGAGCTCGCGGGCGTGCCGGCGGAATAAGCTTTATCGCCTTAACGAGCGCCTTCTAGACTATGATCCAATTCAATTGAATCGGATCATAGTCTAGAATTTTTGTTTGAGCATGATCTTATCCGAAAACCGGTTCCCACTTTTCGGGATCATGCTCTAGCCGAGCGCGCTCACACCGGCTTGCGCGATCTGCTCATCCTCGTGCGATTGCACGCCGGAAACGCCGATGGCGCCGACGCATTCGTTCTGGTGCATGACCGGCATGCCGCCCTGGATCAGAATGCCGGCGGGGAAGCCGGCAAAGGCCGGACGCTCCTTGATGCGGTCCTCGAAGAATTTGCTCGGCCGCTTGGTCATGGCCGAGGTTTTGGCCTTGCCCATGGACACTTCGGCCGAGATCGCCGGCGCGCCGTCCATGCGCTGAAAACCCAACAGGAAGCCGCCGTCGTCGACGACCGAGATCGCGACCGCCCATTTGTTCTTGGTGGCTTCGGCCTCGCAGGCGGCGATCATCTTTTTCACGTCGTCAAGCGTCAGGCACGGTTTGGTACGCATGGTTCCTCCTGAAATGGACGGGGCATATTAATCGGCTCGATCACCGACTTGTAAGCGAAAAGCGGATCGGAACGGTGAAATCCTGTTGCGGTTGCGTCATGCTCGCCGGGAATGCCGGCAGCGGCTGCGCACGCTCGACCATGGTGAGCACCTCGGCGTCGAGATCGGGATAGCCGGAGCCGGTCACGATCTGCCGCGACAGCACGTGGCCGTCGCGGTCGACGGTGAAGGTGAGCTTCACGACGCCTTGCTCGTTGCGCGCCCGCGCGCCGCTCGGATAGTTTTTGAACCGTTGCAGCTGCTTGAACAGCAGCGTCTGCCACGACGGATCGATGCGCGGTGCGTAGGCATCGGTGCGCTCTATCGAACGCTCCGACGGATTGGTCGGTTGGACCTTCTCGGGCGGCTTTTCCTCAGGCAGCGTGACGTCCGGCGTCGTGTCCTGCGGCGGCTGCGGTGCGTCGACCTTGGCCTGTTCCTGCTGCTCGACTTCCGGCACGGTCAGCTCGATGGCGATGGCGGAAGACTCGTCGCCGAGGTCTTCGTCCGCGTGCTGCTGCCACAGCAGATAACCGCCGATCAGCGCGGCGTAGATCAGGATCACGATGGATGCCGCGACCGCCCAGCGGATAAGATCGCGTGGATCGTCGTCCTCGAACCAGGTGAGCGCGCGCGCGGTCATTTCACGTCCCGCGTTTCGAGCGCGACCAGCGCGATCTTGAGGTAGCCGGCCGAGCGCAAGTCGTTCATCACCTGCATGACGTCGCCATAGTGCACGGCGCGATCGGCGCGCAGGAAGATACGGTCCTCCTTGTTGCCGCCGCTGAGCGCATCGAGCGTCGCCGTCAGCGCGCCGGGCGCCACCGCATCGTCGCCGATGGCCAACGTGAGGTCGGCCTTGATGGTGAGATAGATCGGCTTGTCGGGCCGCTGCTGCGGCTGCGTGTTCGACGAGGGCAGGTCGACCGGCACGTCGACGGTGGCAAGCGGCGCCGCCACCATGAAGATGATCAAGAGCACCAGCATCACGTCAATGAACGGCACGACGTTGATGTCATGCACCTCGGTCAGTTCGTCGGAGCCGTGATCGAGACGGATTGCCACGGCGGTTACTCGGCGGCTTGAGCGAGCGGCAGCTTGGCGCGGTCGAGGTCGCGGCTGACCAGCCCCATCACCAGCGCGGAGGCGTCACCGAGCAACGCGCGATAATGCGCCGTCTGCCGCGCCAGCACGTTGTAGATCATGACCGCGGGGATAGCGGCGGCGAGGCCGAGCGCGGTGGCGAGTAGCGCTTGCGCGATACCGGGCGCCACCACCGCGAGATTGGTGGTATGCGCGTTGGAAATGCCGATGAAGCTGTTCATGATGCCCCACACCGTGCCGAACAACCCGACGAACGGGGCGGTCGAGCCGACAGTGGCGAGCACGCCGGTGCCGCGCGAGATTTTTCGGCTGGTCGCCATTTCGAGGCGCTCGAGCTGCCAGGCGATGCGTTCCTTCAAGCCGTCGCCGCGCGCGTTCGCGGACAGCCGGATTTCCTGCGCCGCGGCTTGCATGAGTTGCGCCACCGGAGTCGTGCCGTTGCGTAATTGCTCGTGCGCCTGGGCGAGCGTCGCCGCCTTGGTGAGGATGCGAAGCCCGTCACGCACTTCCCGGCGCGCGGTGCGCAGTTCGAATGTCTTGGCGATATAGACCGTCCAGGTCACGAGCGAGGCGAGGGCGAGCCCGATCAGGACGCCCTTCACGAGACGATCGGCATCCTGGAACATGCCCCACGGCGACAGGTCTTGCGGCAGTTGCGCGCGGCTGACGGTGGTTTGACCGACCGGCTGATCGGTGGCCGCAGGCGCCGCTGCATTCGCCGGAGCCGATGGTGCCTCAGCGGCCGGCGAGGTCGCGGCCGGCGACGTGGTCGGCGCGGCCGCAGCAGGCGGAGCGTCCGGCTGTGCGGCGGCTGGCGCGGCAGCAGGGGCGGCGTTTTGCGCGCGCGCCGATGGGGCGAACGGATTGGCGATCACAAGCGCGCCGCCGAGGATAGCGAACGCGACAACGTGACGAAATCGCTTTGCGCGAGGAGTCTTTTGCATTTCAAACGGTCCGCTCTGCTGGTCGCGCCCCGGCCTACGCCAAATCGGCACGCTGCCGAGCGAATGTGACGTTATAATGTTACATTCGCTCAAGCGGGTTCGATCGAAGAGAGGCGCGTCCAGGGTCACTTGTTTTACTTTGGAATAATGAAAAACTGCTGTCTTTTCAGTATCTTCCGCCGCTTTAGCCGGTGCGGTCAAGCGCTGAATCGCAATGCCCGGCAAAAGCATCCGGATTGGTGCCAGAAGACAGGTGTCGCCCCGCTCGGCCGCCGCCACCGTCTACAACCAAGAGCCTGCCGCCGTCCACGACAGCGATGCCCCTTGTCGTCAAATAGATGTCATTGCCGCGGTTTGGCGGGTCGCGCCGCTTCGCCCATAATATCGTGCGGCACGGGGGCGACGTGCGGATGCGATAGCCGGAGAAGTTTTCATGCACGACACCCCCGATGGCACCCACTGGCACGAGCCCCAAGCGGGCGAGAACGCCGGCTTCGGAAAATTCAAGCGCCAGCCGTTGCCCTATGACCGCTTCATGGAGGCCGAAGGCGTGCCCTGCTATCGCGGCATCGGCGTGCGCCGGGTGCAGGATCTGCCGCTCGTGCCGTGGCCGCGGCTCGGCGGCCGCGGCTCGTTCATCCAGCTGTTCGGCACCGAAGGATTATGGGGCCTCTACGTCGTCGAAGTTCCAGGCGCCGGCGCGCTCAATGTCGAGCGGCATCTCTATGAAAAAGTCGTGCTGGTGGTCGAAGGCCGCGGCACCACCGAAGTGTGGCAGGAGGGCCAGAGCAAGCGTCACGTCTTCGAATGGCAGAAGGGCTCGCTGTTCACCATTCCGCTCAACGCGTATCACCGCATCATCAACGCGGCGAGTTCGCCGGCCTTGCTGTTGTGCGGCACCACGGCGCCGAACGTGATGAACGTGCTCGACAATAACGATTTCATCTTCAATTGCCCGTACACGTTTAGTGAGCGATTTTCCGGCGCCGAGGATTTCTTCAAGCCGAACGACGACGTCGAGCCAGATCCGATCCGTGGGCTGGCCATGCGGCGCACCAATCTCATCCCCGACATCGTCAATTGCGACCTGCCGCTCGATAACCGCCGATCGCCCGGCTATCGGCGGGTCGAGCCGGCGATGGCCAAGAACCGGTTCTATCTGTGGATCGGCCAGCACGAGACCGGCCGTTATTCCAAGGCGCACAAGCACGCCTCCGCCGCCGTGCTCGTCTGCGTCAAAGGCAAGGGCTACACTTACACGTGGCCGGAAGCGCTTGGCACGACGCCGTGGCAGAACGGCAAGGCGGAAAAAGTTTTGCGCCAGGATTACGAGCCGGTCGGCCTTGTCTCCGCCGCGCCCATGAGCGGCGACTGGTATCACCAGCATTTCGGCATCGGCAAAGAAGGACTGCGCATCACCGCCTGGCACGGCCCGAACAACCAGCGCGCGCGCAAACCGGGTGTGCCCGGCGAGCAGCTGATGGATTACGGCGCCATCGATCTCGGCAAAGGCGGGAGTGCCATTCCGTATCACCAGGAGGATCCGGCGATCCGCCGGGAATTCGAGGCGATCCTTAAGCGCGAAGGATTGCCGAGCCGGATGAATCCGGAATTCTACGAACGGCCGCCGAGCGAGGGCGAAGTGGTGATGGGCGACGTGATGTGATCCTGTCATTCCGGGGCGCGCCGAAGACGCGAGCCCGGAATCCATAATCACCATCGGTCGGGTGATGGCGCGGCCTTCGACAATCCGCCGTTTCGTGGTTATGGATTCCGGGCCCGCGGGCTTTGCCCGCGTCCCGGAATGACGAGGACAACACAATGCCGTTTGCCGACTTCCGCCAATTCCTCGATGTGCTGCGCCAGCATGGCGAGTTGATCGACATCAACCGCCCGGTGGCCTTGAACGACGTCGGCAAGGCCATGAAGCAGGCTTACGTCCGCAACGGCCCGGCCATCATGTTCAACAATAACGGCACCGATTATCCGCTGGTCGCCGGCGTCTATTCGACGCGCGGCAAGGCGCTGCTCGCCTTCGAGGCCGACGAGGACACGATCTTCGACAAAGTGTTGCACGGCCTCGACAACCCGATCCCGCCGACCTTCGCCGCCAACGGCGCACCGTGCCACGACGAGATCATCGAAGGCGAGGCCATCGACATCCGCAATTTCCCGGTGCCGCAATACAGCCCCAAGGACGGCGGGCCGTACATCACCGCGGGCATCGTCGTCTCCGAGGATCCGGAGACCGGCGTGCCTGACGTCGGGCATTACCGCTTCCTCATTCTCGGCAAGGACACGTTCTCGTTCTCGGCGCAGCCGTTCCATCGCTTCGGCAAGAATCTGGCGAAGTGCAAAAAGCTCGGCATCGTGCCCAAGGCGGCGCTGATCATCGGCGTCGATCCGATCATCGCCTATACCTGTCAGGTGCAAGTGCCTGATACCACCGACGACTGGGCGCTGGCCGGCGGCTTGCGCGGCGCGCCGGTCGAACTGACGCAATGCAAGACCTGCGACGTGAAAGTGCCGGCGACCGCGGAAGTTGTCATCGAGTTCGAAGTCGATCTCAACACCACCGTGCTCGAAGGCCCGCTCGGCGAATATACCGGCTATTACACGCGGCCGTCGCAAAAGCCGGTGGCGCGCATCACCGCGATCACGCATCGCAAGCAGCCGATCTTCCAGGGCCTCCTCACCGGCAAGCCGGTGACCGAGAACCATATCCTCAAGCAAATCCCGTTCGAGGCGTCGTTCCTGCGCGCGCTCAAGCGCCAGTTCCCGACCATCAAGCAGGTCTCGGTGCGCGCTTCCGCCGGCGTGTCGTTCTACGTGGTGATCGCCATGGAGCCACGCTTTGCCGGCGAGGCGCGGCAAGTGATCCTCTCCGCAATGTCGAGCAATATCCGGCCGAAATGGACCGTGATCGTCGATCCCGACATCGACGTGCATTCCTCGACCGAAGTCGAGTGGGCGCTCGCCTTCCGCGTCCAGCCGGCGCGCGACGTCATCGTCATCGACAATGTGCCGGCCGGGCCCTCCGATCCGTCGGTCGACCTGACCCGCGACCGCACCATGCGCATCTCGTCGTCGATCGGCATCGACGCCACACGGCCGTTCGGCGAAAAATTCTATGACGTCGCCGACGTGCCGGGCTGGGAGGATTTTGAGGTGCCGGAATTGAACGGACGGCGTTAAACCGGCTCGGCGTCGATCAGCACGAAGGCGACAACGGCCGGCTCATTAGTTCGATTGCTCCAGGCGTGATTGGTGCCGCGCTGGATCAACACGTCGCCGGCCTGCAGCAGCACCTCGCCATCGTCCATCATGGCAAAAATCTCGCCGGACAGTACGATGGCGTAATCGATGGTCGCGGTCTTGTGGAATCCGGGGTGGCGCGGATTGTTGCGATCGGTCGCCGCCGCGCGGCCGGAGCCGTCGTCGGGCAGCTTTTCCTCGTGCGCGATGGCGGCGAGCCGCTCGCGATCTGGCGGATATTCGATGACGCGGAACACCGAACCGCCTTTTGGCGGTGGCAGGCGATGGCCGCGCGCGATGGCGTCGCTATTGCCGCGATTGTCGGCGGGCGTGCGTGTCGTCTCCCACAATTCGTGCACGATGGCGCTGCCTTTGCTGCGGCTGAAGACGTGCGGGGTGGGACCGTCGATGAAGAAGGTCGAGTGGCCATCGACATCATGACCGGTGACGACGCGACGAACAGATTTTGCCATTTGGTACTCGTGCAGTCGGAGGAGTGGAGGTGTGCTCGGAATCCAGCATGAACCGGCCAAGAAACCGATGGCCTAAGGGAAGCGATTTTTGTAACACATGCGCGTGCCCGAGATGCAAATCCGCGAGGAGACGAGTGGCATGAGGATCCCTGGCGGCGTTCTTGCATTCCTGTTTCTTCTCGGCTCGCAAACTATGTCCCTGGCCCAAATTGGAAATCCGATGCCTCCGCCGGGAACGACGGGGGAACCCGCGCCGGTGAATGCGGTCCCGACCAAGAATTTTGAACGTCCGCCAAAGCACGAAAAAGTCCGCTGCCATCGGTACAAGGGAGCCTGCTTGCCTAAGCCGTCATGACGGTAAATCTCACGGTTACACAGAGCGAACGCGCCGCCGCGCGCTCTGCAAGAGAATGACGGTGTTTAGCGGCAACCCTTGAGCGTGCTGGCCTTGTTGGCGACTTCGAACGGTCCAAGCTCCTTGGCGACATCGGCGGCATAGCTCGGATCGACAAGTTTTTCCGCCAGCGACGTCTTGGCGATCACGCCTTCGCGCTGGAAGAACGCCTGCATGTCGGTGATGCTGGCGACATTGAATTCGCCGTTCGGATTGCGCGATTGCCAAGCCATGCGGTCAAGCAAGTCGCGATCGGTGCCGATGCGGTATTTGAGAAAGATATCGATGATCTCGGCGCGGTTCGCCCCATGATGATAGGCTTGGCAATAATCGCGGCCGGCGCGCGCCAGCGCGATGAAAAGTTTTCGCGCGGTGTCGCGATTTTTCTGCGCCCAATCGGTATTGACGATGTAGCCGACGCTGGTCATGGGCAGCGGGTGGATATAGTCGTCGGGATCGATCCACGGCACGCCGATATTCTGCTCGATCATGCGCTCGGTGAACGGCGCCACCTCCATCGCTGCGTCGAGGGCACCGTTCGCCATCGCTGTCGCCATCTGCGCGAACGACAGGTTCTTTGCCTCGATGTCCTTCAGTGTGAGCTTGGCGGAGGCGAGCACCGAGGCGACTTCATACATCGAGCTCGATCCGGCGGAGCTCAAGCCCACCGTGCGGCCTTTCAGATCCGCGGGCGTCTTGATTTGATCTTTCAGATCCGTCCGCACGATGATCTGGTGATATGTCGGCGACGAGCCGCTTTCCAGCGCCAGCGCCACCGGCAGGCCCTGCGCCACTGAATTGTAGAATCCGGCATTGATGCCGCCTTGCGCCACCTGCACCTGATTGGTGGCGAGAAACGCCACCGCTTTGCCCAGCGAATCGATGCGCTCGATATCGATGTCGAGCCCGGCGTCACGGAAATAGCCCTTGTCGAGCGCCACATAAGTCGCGCCGCCGGGCACGCTCGGCACCACCGCGATGGTGATCTTTTGTGCGGAGGCTGGCGCCGCTAATACACAAAGAACAGCGAGAGCGAATACCGCACGCATGCGAACGCTTCTACCGCCCGGCCCGCATGCGCGCGAGCAGTTCCGCGGTCGGATAGGAATCCGCGGGCAGGCCGTATTTCTTTTGCATCTCCTTGACCGCCTGCCGGGTTTTCAGGCCGGCGAATCCGTCGATTTTGCCGACGTCGTAACCGGCGCGCGCCAGCAGGGTTTGCATCTCCTTCATGTCGGCGAAGGCGAGCGCCGGCGGCGGCGAGCCGCGATGCAGCGCAGGCGCACCGGCGATGCGGGTGGCGAGATAGGCCGCCGTGGTCGAATAAACGAGCGAGTTGTTCCACTGCAGATAAATCTGGAAGTTCGCATAGACCAGGAAGGCGGGTCCGAGCCGCCCCATCGGCAACAGCAGCGAAGCGGGTAGGGCGTCAGCCGGCAGCGCGCGGCCGTCGGCGAGCGTGACGCCGTATGACGCCCATTTCGATCGCGGCAATTGGATCGCGAGGTCGGCCTGATCCCATGGCAAATTTGCCGGCACGCGCACTTCGGTGAGCCACGGCTCGCCGCGCTTCCAGCCGAGCCCGAGCAGATAATTTGCCGTCGAGCCGAGCACGTCGGGGGCGCTGCGCAAAAGGTTGCGCTTGCCGTCGCCGTCGTAATCGACGGCATATTGGAAATATTCCGACGGCATCATCTGGGTCTGGCCGAGCTCGCCGGCCCAGGAGCCGATCATATCTTCGGGCCGCAGATCGCCGCGCTCGATCAGCCGCAACGCATCGAGGAGCTGGGCGCGAAACCGGTCCGCGCGCCGGCAATCGTAAGCCAGCGAAGCGAGCGCGCTCAGCGTTTTCTCCTTGCCCATATTGGCGCCGAAATCGCTTTCCAGTGCCCAGAACGCGACGATGACTGGCGCCGGCACGCCGTATTGCTGGTCGATCCGCGAGAATACTTGCGCGTAAGTCTTGATCTTCGCCGCGCCGGTTTGAATGCGATAGGCCGCAGCCATGCGGTCGGAAAATTCCAGGAACGTCTGCGAAAACACCCGCTGGCCGTTGTCAATGTTGACGATGCGCTGGTCGTAGGTGAGGTAAGGCGCGACCTCGGCGACCGTGCGCTGCGACACGCCGCCCGCAATCGCCTCGCGCTCGAACGCGGCGAGCCAGGCTTCGTAAGGTCCGCCGGTGCGGCACGGCGCGGCGGCGTTCGCCGCGCCGCTTGCGAGCGTTGCCGCGAGCAGCAGTGCTGCGCCCGCTATTCGGCCTTTGATTGCAAATACCACTGCAAAATCTCCTCGCCCGTCCAGTACTCGACGCCGTCGAAGCGGCGCGCATAATCGTAGATCGCTTCCAGATATTTGATGCGGTGCGGTTGGCCGCTGAGATACGGGTGGATCGCCAGCGCCAGAATTTTTGCGCGCTTCTCGCCCTCGGCATAGAGTCGATCGAACTGATCGACGGTGCGCTTGAAAAAATAATCGTTTTCGTGGTGCTGCACCGCCATCATCGGGATGTCGTTGAGCTCCATGGTGTAGGGCAGCGTCACTAGCGGGCCGTTGGTGGTTCGAATCGTCGTCGGCTCGTCGTCGTAGACCCAGTCGCCGATATATTTGATGCCGGCCTGCGTCAGCAAATCCGGCGTCTCCAAAGTTTGCGTCAAGCCCGGCCCAAGCCAGCCGACCGGCCGCTTGCCGCAAAAGCGCTCGAGTACGTCGAGCGAGCGCGTGATCATTTTCTTCTGGTCAGGTTCGACGTGGATCGGACCTTGCTGATAGGAGTGACCCATGAATTCCCAAGCGTCGCTCTTGGCCTCCTGCGCGACGCGGGCATAATCCTCGCAAACGCGGGCGTTGATCGCGAGCGTCGGCCGAATTTTCAGGCGCTTGAACAGATCGAAAAAGCGCCAGACGCCGACCCGCATGCCGTACTCGTGCCAGCTCCAGTTCGGCACATCGGGAATGAGCGTCTGCCCGGAGGGCGGCGCCAGCACCTGGCGCGCCATCGGCTTGCCGATGTCCCAGACTTCGAGATTGACGATGGTCCAGAACACCAGCCGGCTGCGGCCGGGCAGCTTGAGCGGCGGCCGGTCGACAATGGCTGAAAAGTCGGCGCGCTCGCGCGGCAGCATCGGCTTCCCGCGTTTACTGGTCGTGCGCTTTTTCATTGGGCGCGTCCTCCCCCGGCCGGCGCCGTGTCAGGTGCAAAATCATACGTCGATAGCGGTATTTACGCCAACTTTGCCGTCATTTTACGCGATCGGCATGGCACGATCACATCCTTGTTAGCGGCCGCCGAATCGCATTGCAGTCTGCGGCGAATAGATCATGTATGGAACCAACCTTCCGGGGGCCGATTATCTTCCCAGCCTTTGCGAATCTGTCATTAATCCCCGCCCTTTGCGGACCCTTGCAATGCCACGTGCCGCCGCTGCCAAGCGTGTTCGGATAGCCGATCCGGCGAACGATTCCGTCGCGGCGCAGCCGTCCAAGGATTCGCGCCATTTTTGGCTCAATACCTTTGAGGGGGTGCGCGGCGAGACCGAGCGGCGCGCGGCGCTGCTGTCGCCTGAGGATCAGGTCATCCAGTCGATGCCGGACGCGAGCCCGACCAAATGGCATCGGGCGCACGTGACGTGGTTCTTCGAGCAATTTCTGCTGCGTCCGTTCGCGCCGGATTACAAACCGTTCGATGAGCGCTTCGCCTATTTGTTCAATTCTTATTACGTCGCAGCCGGGCCGCGCCAGGCGCGCCCGCAACGTGGGCTTATCACCCGGCCCAATGCCGGCGAAGTTGCCGACTATCGCGCTCACGTCGATGCCGCGGTCGCAGCGCTCATTCGGTCCGCGGACGATTTCGAGACACTGATTCCCATCATCGAAATCGGCCTTAATCACGAGCAGCAGCACCAGGAATTGTTGCTCACCGATATCCTGCACGCGTTCTCGTTCAACGAAACCCATCCGGCCTACGATCCGGATTGGCAATGGCCGCCAGCGGCGAGCGAAGGGCCAGCGGCGGGCGCGCTGATTGCCGGCATCCATATGATCGGTCACGGCAACGGCGGATTTTGTTTCGACAACGAACAGCCGGCGCATCAGGTCGTGTTGCGGCCGGTGCGGCTGGCGCCATCGCTTGTCAGCAACGGCGAGTGGCTCGAGTTCATGGCCGACGGCGGCTACACGACGCCGACCTTGTGGCTGTCGGATGGCTGGGACGCGGTCGAGGCGCAACGCTGGGAAGCGCCCGGCTATTGGCGCAAGATCGACGGCGCCTGGCATGCGATGACGCTCGGCGGCCTGCGCCGGGTCGATGCCACGAAACCGGTGTGCCACGTCAGCTATTACGAAGCGGACGCTTTCGCGCGCTGGTCCGGCAAGGATTTGCCAACCGAGGGCGAATGGGAAGTCGCCGCCAAAAGCGGCGTGCTCAATGATGCCTTCGGCGTCGTCTGGCAGTGGACACGCGGCGCTTACACCCCATATCCTGGCTACAAAGCTCCGCCCGGCGCACTCGGCGAGTACAACGGCAAGTTCATGGTCAACCAGATGGTGCTGCGTGGTTCGTCGCTGGCGACGCCGGCCGGCCATTCGCGCGCGAGCTATCGCAACTTTTTTTATCCGTCGGCACGCTGGCAATTCAGCGGATTGCGCCTGGCGGAATACGAACACTGAGCAAAGCCATGACACAAGCTGTTCAAACCGCGCGGCGCGCGGCGCCGGCCGCAACGAACGATCCGTTCGCGGTCGATGTCGTTGCCGGGCTTGCGGCAAAACCGAAAAGCCTGCCGCCGAAATATTTCTACGATCTCGCCGGCTCGGCGCTGTTCGACCGCATCACGCGGTTGCCGGAATACTATCCGACCCGCAGCGAGATCGGCACTCTGCAGGCCAACGCTCCGGCGATCGCTTCGCTGTTTCCGCAAAACTGTGCACTGGTCGAATTCGGCGGCGGTTCCAGCCGCAAGGCGCGCATCCTGCTCGGCTCGGCGGCGACGGTCGAGGCCTATGTGCCGGTCGATATTTCCGGCGATTTTTTGCAGCAGGACGCCGCCCAACTGTGCCGGGATTTTCCGCATCTCGGCGTCTATCCGCTGGTCGAGGATTTCACCAAAGCGTTTACGCTGCCGCCGGCGATCGCCGCGCTGCCGCGGGTCGGCTTCTTTCCGGGCTCCACCATCGGCAATTTCGAGCCGCACGAAGCGTGTAAACTCTTGCGCCATGCCGGCGGCATGCTGGGCGCGGGCGCGCTGTTCGTGATCGGCGTCGATCTGGTCAAGGATACGAAAATTCTCTACGACGCTTACAACGACGCCGAGGGCGTCACGGCGAAATTCAATCTCAATCTGTTGGCGCGCATCAACCGCGAGCTCGGCGCCGACTTCAATCTCGGCGCCTTCGAGCATCACGCCTTCTACAACAGCGCGCATAACAGGATCGAGATGCACCTTGCCTCGACGCGGCGGCAGAAGGTGCGAGTTAACGGCGCGACCGTGGATTTCCGTGCCGGCGAGACCATCCACACCGAGAACAGCTACAAATACACCATCGATTCATTTCAGGCGCTCGCTCGCGGCAGCGGCTGGTCGCCGCTCAAGGTATGGACGGACGGTTTGTTCAGCGTTCACGCGCTGGTGAATCAGACGACGGACAACAGATGACAGGTTGCGGACGACAGACGACAGACGGCAGACGACGGAAAAAGGCTGCGCGTTGCGGCACCAAATGCTCTGTCCTCCGTCGTCCGTTATCTGTCGTCTGATCTATGCCGATCTGCGAAGTCGATCCTTGGCGATTTCAGTATTTCGATCACGTCAAGACGAACGCCAATATCCCGACCGAGGACTCCGACGCCTGGCAGTGGTACCCGGCGCACCGCTGGGTCTATGACAAGCTCGCCGTCGCGCTGAGTCAAAATCTTGATGCCGCCCCGCATGGCGTTGAGCCGCCGCGGTTTCCGGTTTTCTCCAAGCCGATCGTCAATCTCAAAGGCATGGGCGTCGGCAGCCGCGTGCTGCAAACGGCCGCCGACTATGAGCAGCACTATGCGCCGGGCCATTTCTGGATGACGCTGCTCGACGGCCGCCACGTTTCCTCCGATATCGCCGTGGTCGAGGGCGAGCCGCGTTGGTGGCGCCATGCCACCGGCAAGCCGGCAGGCGAAGGCACGTTCGATTACTGGACCGTGCATGCCGAGCCGGACGCCGACATCGAGGCCCGTTGCGGCGCCTGGACGCAAAAAAATCTCGCCGGCTATACCGGCATGCTCAATCTCGAAACCATCGGCGGCACCATCATCGAGGCGCATCTGCGCTTCGCCGACCAATGGCCCGATCTGTACGGCCCCGGCTGGGTCGATGCGCTGGTCGGTCTCTATGAGAACCACAACTGGGATTTTTACGACGACGACCGCAGCGAAGGTTACAGCGTCGTGCTGTTCGGACCGAACGGCCGCCGCTACCGGCGTCCGCCGCAGGCCTTGCTTGATGAGATCAAGCGAACGCCCGGCGTCACCAGCGTGCAAATCAGCTTCCACGAGGATCGCGCGCCGGAGCACCACGCCATGCCGCCCGGCGGCTTCCGCCTGGCCATCGTCAATGGCTTCGATTTGGGCAAGGCGCTTGCAGCGCGCGAGCGGCTTAGGGAGTATTTTCTTGTAGACGCCGCCTAACCCTCCCCTGCAGGGGGAGGGCCGGCGGCCGCAGGCCGCCGGGGTGAGGCCGTATCCACGCGCGCACGGCCCCACCCCGACGCTTCGCGTCGGCCCTCCCCCTGCAGGGGAGGGTGAACTATAGTCGCGGCCTTCCAGGGACGAGTGAAAGCTTTGCGCAGATTTGTGCTTGGGCTTGCGGCGCTCGCTGTGCTCTCCGCGACAGCGGCTCCGGCGCGCGCGCAAGATCAGGTCAAGATCGGCATCGGCTTTGGTCTCGCGTTTCTGCCGCTCTATATCTGCCAGGACCTGAAACTCGTCGAGAAGCGCGCCAAGGAGCTGCATCTCGACGTCAAGGCGAGCTATCAGCGCTTCGTCGGCGCGGGTCCGATGCAGGACGCGATCGCGTCGGGCGCCATCGACATGGGGCCGTACGGCACCGCGCCGTTGCTCGCCGCCTGGGAGAAGGCGAAGGACACGCCACAGCAAATCCTTGCCGTCTCCGGCATCACCACCATGCCGCTGACGCTGGTGAGCAATCGACCCAACGTCGCGACCATCGCCGACTTTCAGCCGACCGATCGCATCGCCATGCCGTCACTGACCGCGCCGCAGATGTACCTTTTGCAAATCCAATCGGAAAAGATTTTCAAGGCATACGACAAATTGCAAGATCAGGTCGTGGCCATGTCGCCGTCCGAAGCCGTCACCGCGCTGGTCGATGGTTCGGGCGTGGTGACCGCTTACTTCGCGTCGCCGCCGTACACCCAGTTGGCGTTGCGCGATGCAAAAGTTCACCGCGTGCTCGGTTCGGTCGATGTGATCAACGGCAAGGCCTCGTTCCTCATCATGGGCGCGACCCGCGGCTATATCGAGGCGCATCCGCAAATGCCGGAAGCGATCGGCAAGGCGATGGAGGACGCCGCGCGCATCATCCGCAGCGATCCGCGCCGCGCCGCGCAAATCTACCTGACCCATGAGCCGTCGATGTCGCTCAGCGGCCCCCTCATCGAAGCGGTGCTGCGCGAGATCAAGGACGAGTTCGGCAGCGCGGTTTACGGCGTGCAGGCTTTTGCCGATTTCATGGGCCGCCACGGCGAGCTCAAAGCGCCGCCGAAGAGCTGGAAGGACATCGTCGCGCCGGCGCTCTTAAGCTCGCCGAGCACATAGCTGCCCCTTGCAAGGGCCTGCTTGACGCTCGCTTGGCTGCAGGCGAGAATCGACCCAAGCAAAAATCCGCTGCTTTTCTCTTGGCTTACAAGTCTCTTGGCTTAACAAGCCATTCCCTGGGAGGACGCCATGCCGAAACGCCGTCAGTCGCCTGACGCCAGCCGCCGCAATTTCCTCAAAGGCGCGGGCCTCGTCGGCGCTGCCGCCGCTGTGACTGCGCCAGTTGCCGCCAATGCGATGCCGGCTCTGCCCGAGGAGAAATTGAAGGCGGCGTTGCCCGGCCCGCGCCAGGTGGCGGCCGAGACCATGCCGCCGACCAACGATCCGGTGAACCAGTCGACCAGCGGCGGCGATTTCATGACCGACGTGCTCAATTCGCTCGGCATCGAGTACATGGCGATCAATTGCGCTTCGAGTTACCGCGGCCTGCACGAGGCGATCGTCAATCACGCCAACAACAAGCCCGAGATCATCACCTGCGTGCACGAGGACATCGCCGTCCACATGGCGCAGGGCTACGCCAAGATCGAAGGCAAGCCGATGGCCATGGCTTGCCACGGCGTCGTCGGCCTGCAGCACGCCACCATGGCGATGTACAACGCCTGGTGCGACCGCGTGCCGGTGCTGGTGATGGGCGGCAACATCATGGAGGCCGACAAGCGCGCGCCCGGCGCCGAGTGGCTCCATTCCGGCGTCGACATCGGCCAGATCGTCCGCGAATTCACCAAGTGGGACGACCAGCCGGCCTCGCTGCAGCATTTCGCCGAGTCGGCGGTCCGCGCCTACAAGATCGCGACGACGCCGCCGATGGGACCGGTCTTCCTGTCGCTCGATGCCGAGCTGCAGGAGAACCCGATCCCCGATGCGGAAAGCTTGCGCATTCCCAAATTCGTGCCGGTGACCCCGCCGCAAGGCGACCCCGCGGCGATTGCGCAGGCGGCAAAGATGCTGGTCGAGGCACAAAACCCGGTCATCGTTTGCGACCGCATGGCGCGTACGCCCGCCGGCATGGCGAACCTGGTCGCGCTTGCCGAGACCTTGCAATGCGCCGTCATCGACAATGCCGGCCGCATGAATTTTCCGTCGCGGCATCCGCTCAACCAGAGTTTCCGCCGCGCCATGATCGGCCAGGCCGACGTCATTCTCGCCATCGAGATGAACGACCTGTGGGGTACGCTCACCCATTTTAGCGACCGTATCGTGCGCAAGTCGCGGCCGAGCTACAAATCCGACACAAAAATCATCACGCTGGGCGTGCGCGATCTTTATCTGAAATCCAACTATCAGGATTTCGGCCGCTGGCAGGACGTCGATCTCGATATCGCCGGCGACGGCGAGGCTTCCTTGCCGGCTTTGACCGAAGCGGCTAAGCGCCTGATCGATGACGGCCGCAAGGCGACCTATGCCGAGCGCGGCAAGAAGCTCGCCGCGGCGCACCTCGCCATGGTCGAGCGCTCCAAGACCGATGCCACCATCGGCTGGGATGCAAGCCCGATCACCACGGCGCGGATGTGCGCGGAAGTCTACAACCAGATCAAGGACGAGGATTGGTCGGTGGTCGGCACCGCGATCCGGCTTAGCTGGATGCACCGGCTGTGGGATTTCAAGAAGCCGTATCAGTGGAACGGCGGCTCCGGCGGTGCCGGTGTCGGCTACAATCTGCCGGCCTCGCTCGGCGCGGCGCTCGCCAACAAGAAGCACGGCCGCTTCACCTTGGCGTTCGGCGGTGACGGCGACTTCATGTTCAATCCGGGCGCGTTGTGGACCGCGGCGCATCACCAAATCCCGATCCTCTACATCGTGCACAACAACCGCGCCTACCATCAGGAATACATGTATCTCGTCGCCATGGCGGCGCGGCACGGCCGCGGCGTCGACAAGATGGACATCGGCACCACGATCAAGGATCCGAATATCGATTACGCCACCGTCGCCCGCGGCATGGGCGCCCATGGCGAAGGTCCGATCACCGATCCGAAAGATCTTGCGCCGGCGCTCACCCGCGCCATCGCCGCCGTGAAGGCCGGCGGGCCGGCGGTGGTCGACGTCGTAACCGATCCGCGTTGAGGAGAGTTTTGATGAAAACGTTCAAGCGTATCGCGGTGACGGCCTTCGCCGTGGCTGCGCTGGGTGCGGGTGCGGCCTCGCTCGCCGCGGCGCAGGACGCCCCGCAAGGCAATGCCGCCAACGGCAAGCGCATTTTCCTCGCCGACGGCTGCTTCACCTGCCACGGCCGCTCCGGCCAGGGCGGCGCCTATAACGGCCCGGCGCCGATCCTTGCCCACACCGCGCTGCCGTTCGACGGTTTCAAGGGCCAGCTGCGCAACCCGTCCGACGACATGCCGGCCTATTCCGACGCGGTGCTTTCGGACAAGGACGTCGCCGACATCTATGCGTTCGTGCAGACGCTGCCGGGGCCGGGCTCGGCCAAGGATATCGCGATCCTGAACAACTGAACGTCATTACCGCTTCGCGCTGCGTTCGCACGGCTCGCACGGCTGCGACAGCACGCGCTTGTGACCGCAAATCTAGCCAACTACACTTTGACTTATTGCAACGGATAGGACGAGCAGGACCGACATGGCCGACAATACTCTCAATGTCATCACGATCTGCGGCAGCCTTCGTAAGGGCTCCTATAACGCCTCGCTGGCGCGCACCTTGCCGTCGCTCGCTCCGCCCGGAATGTCGATCACGCCGGCGCCGGCTTGGGACAAAATGCCGATTTATAATCACGACATTCAGGCCGGTACGGGTTTCCCGGCCGACGCCGAAGCCTGGGCTCACGCGATCCGCTCAGCCGACGGCGTCATCATCGTCTCGCCGGAATACAACTGGTCCATCCCGGGCGGATTGAAGAACGCCATCGACTGGGTCTCGCGCATGAAGGACGTGCCGTTCAAGGACAAGCCGGTCGCGCTGCAGTCCTGCGCCGGCGGCGTGCTCGGCGGCGCGCGCATGCAATATCACATGCGGCAATGCCTGACCTCGATCGACGCGTTCATGTTCGGCAAGCCGGAAATTCTGGTGACCTTTGCCGCCAAGAAATTCGACGAGAAGACGCTGGAGCTGACCGATCAGCCGACCGTCGACATTGTCAAGCAGCAGCTCGCCGGCTTTGAGAAATTCATCCGCCGGCTGAACGGAAAGAAATAGCCATGGCCCGCCTCGACGGCCGCGTAGCGCTCCTCACCGGGGGCGCCAAGGGCATCGGTCGGCATTATGCCCATCGGCTCGCCGCCGAAGGCTCGCGCTTGATGATCGCCGACGTCGCCGACGGCAGGGAGCTTGCCGAAGAGATCGCGGGAAAACACGGCGCCAATTCGGTGGCAAGCGCGGTCACCGACGTCAGCGACGAAGGCGCCGTGAAGGCGCTGGTGGCCAAGACCATGGAGCGCTTCGGTAAGATCGATATTTTGGTCAACAACGCCGCTTTGTTCGCGCCGCTGGCCGAGCAGAAAGTCACCGAGATCGACGTCGCATTGTGGGATCGCGTCATGTCGATCAATATCCGCGGCGTATTCCTGATGACCAAGCACGTCGCGCCGCACATGATCGCGCAAAAATACGGCAAGATCATCAATATCAGCTCTGGCACCGTGGCCCGCGGCATTCCTAATTTCGCCCATTACGTGACCTCGAAGGGCGCCGTGACGGCGTTCACCCGCTCGGTGTCGCGCGAGCTCGGCGAGCACAATATTTGCGTCAACAACCTGGCGCCGGGGTTCACGCTCAGCGACAGCGTGATCAACGAGAACCCAGGCCATCTCGCACATTCGCAAGCGCCGTCGCTGGCCCGGCGTGCGCTCAAGCGCGACGAATATCCGGAGGATCTCCTGGGCGCGCTGGTGTTCCTGGCCTCCGCCGACAGCGATTTTGTCACCGGCCAGACCATCGCCGTCGACGGCGGGGCTACCAATAATTAAGCGGGAGCCCGCTAGGGCTGCATGGCCGGCCCGTTAGGCCTTCATTTCCCGCTATTTCCGCTAGCCCCGGCTTTGACTATATTGCGGTCAAATCACCGGCTCTTGAGCTCACTGGAGGACACCATGGCGGTAGCGACCGCGACGAAATCGGCGGGCGGCGGCCCCGATACCAAGCATAATATCGAGGCCATTCGCCAAGGCTTCTACGACCGGATCGCCAAGAAGGACATGGCGCCGTTGTGGAAGGTCATGGGCTCGGTGGTCACCAAGGAGCCGGTGACGCGCTGCCAACCCCATGTCTGGCACTATGACGACGTCAAAGCCCTGGTCCTGGAATCCGGCGGCCTGATCACCGCCGAGGAGGCGCAGCGCCGCGTCCTGGTCCTGGAAAACCCGGCGCTGCACGGCGAATCCAAGGCCACCAACACGCTGTTCGCAGGCATCCAGATGATCCTGCCCAACGAGGTCGCGCCGGCCCACCGCCACGTCTCCTCCGCCATCCGCTTCGTGCTCGACGGCGAGGGCGCCTACACCGCAGTCGAGGGCGAAAAGTCCTACATGTCGCGCGGCGATTTCGTCATCACCGCCAACTGGGCGCCGCACGATCACGGCAACACCTCGGACAAGCCGATGCTGTGGCTCGACGTGCTCGACTTCCCGGCGGTCAATTTCTACGAGGCGTCCTTCGCCGACCACGCCGACGAGGCCACCCAAAAGACTACGCGCGAGGACGGCGATTCGCTCAATTTTTACGGTTCGGGCGTGCTGCCCGATGGCGCGTGGAGCAGGAGCTATACCCCGGTCATCAACTACACCTATGCGCGCACGCGGCCGATCATCGAGCGCATGATGAAGGCAGGCGACGTCGACAAGCGCCATGGCGCGCGGGTGAACTACGCCAACCCGGCCACCGGCGGTCCGGTGCTGCCGACCATGGGCGCCTGGCTCGCCATGTTCCCCAAGGGCTTCAAGGGCGAGCCGTATCGCGCCACCGACGGCACCATCTTCGTCTGCGTCGAGGGCGAGGGCACCACCACGGTCGACGGCAAGGTGCTCAATTGGGCTCCCAACGACGTCTTCGTCGTGCCGCCGTGGAAGCGCTACCAGCACAATGCGCCCGATGGCGCCGTGCTGTTCTCGATCTCCGATCGCCCGGCGCAGAAGGCGCTCGGCATTTGGCGCGAGGAGCAGTGAAGGCTGAAGCCTTCACCCACGACGTCCCGCCGCAACGCGTCGTCTTTGCTTCCGGTGCGCTGGCGCGCGTCGCCGACGAGGCGGCGCGGCTGAAAATCGACCGCGCGCTGATCGTCGCAACGCCGGGCAGCGGTGCGCGGCTTGGCCAGAAAGTCAGCGACCTTCTCGGCACTCGCGCCGTCGATTTGCATGCGCAGGCGGTGATGCATGTGCCGAAGGCGGTCGCCGAAGCCGGGCTGAAAGCGGCGCTGGAGAACAATGCCGACGGTTTGATCGCGGTGGGCGGCGGCTCCGCCATTGGGCTCGCCAAGGCGATCGCACTCGAGACTGGCTTGCCGATCCTCGCCTTGCCGACGACCTATTCCGGCTCGGAAGGAACGCCGATTTTCGGCATGACCGACGGCGAGCGCAAAATCACCGGCCGCGACGCCAAGGTCGTGCCGCGCACCATCATCTATGATCCCGATTTGACACTCGGCCTGCCGGCCGCGGTCAGCGCCGCAAGCGGCATGAACGCCATCGCCCATTGCGTCGAGGCGCTGTGGGTCGACAGCCGCACGCCGGTGACGGTCGGGCTCGCCTCCGAAGCAACGCGGCGGTTCGCCCACAGCTTGCCAAGAGTCGTTGCGGTCGGGTCGGATATCGCAGCCCGTGGCGAGTGCCTGATCGGCGCCTGGCTTGCCGGCGCAGTGCTTAGCGCCGGCACCGCGCTGCATCACAAGCTCGCCCATGTGCTCGGCGGTTTGGGCCTGCCACATGCGGAAACCCACGCGATCATTCTGCCGCATGTGATGCGCTTTAATCTCCAGGCCGCGCCTGAGGCGAACGAGCGGCTGCAGGATGCGCTCGGCCATGATATTCCGGAGGCTGCGGTCGCCGCCATGCTGCACAGCTTTCCGATCCCGAAGCGGCTGCGCGATGTCGGCTTCGATTCGGCGAAGATGGATTTTGTCGCCGGCGAGATTGCCGCCGCCGCAATCACCGCGCCGCGGCCGGCTTCGGCGAGCGACGTGCGCGAACTGTTGGCGGCGGCGTATTGAGACTCTTCTGCCTCCCCAACAAGGGGGAGGGGAAAAAATTTCAATTCAGAATCTTATCCGCGATGCCGCTCTTGATCAGCTTGCCCCAGCGCGCGCTTTCGCTGCGGATGAAGGCATCGAGCTCTTCCGGCGTGCTCGACTCGGCGTTCAGCCCGGCCTTTTCCAGCCGTGCCGCCATGGCCGGATCGGCATAGATGGCAGCGATCTCGCGCTGGACTTTGTCGACGACCGGCTTCGGCGTGCGGGCCGGCGCGACGATGCCGATCCAGGTCGAGCTTTCAGCAATGTCGGGAAGGCCGGCGGCAATGGAGAGGCTCGGCACGTCGGGCAACAGCGGCAGCGGACGGTTTGAGTATTTCGCCAGCGCGCGGAATTTGCCGGCTTCGATCAGCGGCAGGGCATTGGAGACGCTGTCCTGGGCGAAATCGACGGCGCCGGTCAGCAGTCCCTGGGTGATGTCGGCGCTGCCTTTGTAAGGAACCATGGTGACATCGATCCCGGCAGCTTGCGCGAAGGCCAGCACGCCGAGCCGCGAAGTGATCGTGCCGGCGCCGACATTGAGCTTGCCGGGATTGGCCTTGGCCTTGGCGATCAACGCGGCCATCGTCTTCGGCCCGTCGCTGCGCGTGGTGATCAGCGAGATGTTTTTGCTGAGCAGCGTAACCGGCGCGAAATCCTTCTGCGGATCGTAGGGCAGGTTGGTCATCATCAAGGGATTCATCACCATGGTGACGTCCATGGCGACCAGCAGCGTGTAACCGTCGGGCCCCGACTTAGCCACCAACTCGGCGCCGATCGCGGTGTTACCGCCGGCGCGGTTCTCGATCACCACCGGCTGGCCCCAATGCTCGGACATTTTCGCACCGACGATGCGGGCGATGGTGTCGGCCGGGCCGCCGGGCGGAAACGGCACGATCATGCGGATGGTGTGGCTGGGATAATTATTGGCGTCCTGCGCCGAAGCCGCTGCGCTGGCGAAGAAGAGGGCGATCGCTAAAGCGTAAGCAAGCAAAGGCGCTAAACCCTCCCCCCTTGTGGGGGAGGGTAGGGTGGGGGGTCGGGAGGTGAGGCGAATGCGTCGATGCTTGTGAATCACAATGACTTCCCCACCCCTACCCCTCCCCACAAGGGGGAGGGGAAATGGAACGGTCACTCGAAAATATAACTGGCGTTGTCGCGAATGACCTTGCCCCAGCGCTCGGTTTCGCTGCGGACGAACGCCTTGAGCTCTCCGGGCGTGCTCGAGACCGCGATGATGCCGGCGTCTTGCAGCCGCTTGGCAACGGCGGGGTCGGCATAGATGGTGGTGATGAAATGTTGCAGCTTGCCGGTGATTTCGCTCGACGTGCCGGCCGGCGCGTAGAATGCGATCCAGGTCGAAATGTCGCCCAGCTCCAGCACGCCCGCGGCCTCGGCGAGCGGCGGCAAGTCGGGCAATTGGCTCAACGGCCGATCGCTTAATTTCGCCAGCGCGCGGAATTTGCCGTCCTTGATGAACGGGTAGCTCGACGCCATGCCGTCGATGCCGAAATCGACGCTGCCCGTGAGCAGTCCCTCCACGGTCTCGGCACTGCCTTTGTATGGAATGATGGCGAAGTTCGTGCCGGTGAGTTTTGCAAACAACAGCGCGGCGAGCCGGCCGTTGGTGGTGCCGGTGCCGAAATTGAGCTTGCCGGGCCATGCTCTGAGCGTCTCAAGCAGGTCCTGCACGGTGTGCGCGGTGGAGTCCCCGCGCACTTCCAGCACCGAGATATTTTTTGCGCCGAGCGAGATCGGCTCGAAATCCCGGGCCGGATCGTAAGGCAGGTCCTTCTTCACCAGCGGATTGAGCACCATGGTCGAGTCCATGGCGGCGAGCAGCGTGTAGCCGTCGGGATCGGCCTTCGCCACCACTTCGGCGCCGATGGTGGTGTCGGCGCCCGGGCGGTTCTCGATCACCACCGTCTGGCCCCACGACGCCGTCATCTCCTTGCCGATGATGCGGGTGAGAATGTCGGTCGGGCCGCCGGGCGGGAACGGCACGATGACGTGGATCGGCCGGTTGGGATAATTGGCGGCTTCGAGGTTCTGGGCAGTAGCAACAGAAGATGTGGCCGCGAGCAGAAGAGCCGCCGCCAAAGCGCGAGCGGCGAGCGCCATCATTCCCTCCCCCCTTGTGGGGGAGGGTAGGGTGGGGGGTCGGGAGGTTGGGCGCATGGGGTGACGCTGGTGAATCACTATGACATCCCCACCCTGACCCTCCCCACGAGGGGGAGGGGAATAGCCGTCATCTCACGCATCAAGGTCTTTCATCAACCGGCCGAGATTTGGCGCCGGCTCGCCGTCGCCAAGCTTTTCCTTGAGCCGTTTCAGGCAGCCCCATAGCACCGCCTGGTTGCTATTGACCACCGGCTTGCCCAGCGCCGCCTCGATCGCGGTCACCGCCTCGATCTGGGTGGTGTTGGTGCAGCTCAGGAAAATGCCGTCGGCCTCCGGCGTGTCGTTCTCGCGCGCCAGTTCGAGCCAGCGCTGCGGCGTCACCGCCTCGAAGTCGGCGGCGGTGGCGCATTTGAGCGCCACGTCCTTCACCACGGCAAAGCCGGCGGCGTTCAGATAGGCGATGATCGGCGCATTGGACATGTAGGGGCTGAGCAGTACGAGCTTCTTGAGGCCCAGCGCGCGCAGCGCATCCTTCACCAGGCTCGACGTCGACAGCGCCTCGATGCCGGTGGTCTTCTCAATGAGATTGATGATGCGCGCCTCGCCGTCGGCGCCTTCCTTCATCGACGTGTTGGTGCAGTGGAACACGATGAGGTCGGGCTCGGCGTCGGCCAGCGTGCCGGCGGCGTGGGCGATCTCGTCGGTCAGTTCGGCCACCGTCTTGCCCGGCTGGCCGGCAACGCGGCCGCGCGCCACGTAAACGCCAAGTCCCTCGGGCGCGTAGTGGTTGAATTGCGGCTCGGTCATGCGGTTGACCGAGGGGATGATCAGGCCGATGCGCGCCCGCGGCTCGGCGAGCGCGGCGGCGAGGCTGTTCTTCTCTGCGATTGCGTCCATGGTTCGCGCTCCTTCTACTGTACCGACAATCCGACGCTTTTGGCCAAGGCGCCCCAATAGGCCACTTCCCCGGCCAGGAAGGTGTTGAGGCCCGCGACGTCCACATCCATCGCCAAGGCGGCCTGCCGCTCAAAGTAATCGCGGACTTTTGGGGTCTTCACAATACGCCGAACCTCGCGATTGAGTTTTTCGACGATCTCTGGCGGCAGGTTTTTCGGCCCGGTCAGCCAGAACCAGGTGTCGCCGTGCACCTCGGGATAGCCCTGTTCGGTGAAAGTTGGAATGTCCTTGTACACCGGGTTGCGCTCGGTCGAGGTCACGGCGACCGCGGTGACCCCGCCGGCTTTGATCTGCTCGCCCGAGGTCAAAAGCCCGGTCATCGACAGCGCAATATGGTTGCCGAGCACCTCCATCAGACCGGAATTGGGCGCCGGCACATGCACCAGCTCGATGCCTGCCTTGCGTTTGAACTGCTCCATCATCAATTGCCCGAGCGAGCCGGGCCCGGGCGACGAGAAGGTCAGCGGCGTCTGCCGGGCGCGCGCGGTTTTGACCAGGTCGGCGAGGTTGCCGATGCCGAGCGTCGGATTGGCGATCAGCACGAAGCCGTCGGCGCCGATCATGGCGATGTGAGAAAAATCCTTGATCGGGTCATAGCCGACATTGGGGTTGATCGCGGGGCTGGTGATGTGCGGCCCGGAGCCGCCGATCATCAGCGTATAGCCGTCGGGCGCGGCGCGGGCGGTAAGCGCGGCGCCGATGGTGCCGCTAGAGCCCGGGTGGTACTCGATATAAAATTGCTGGCCGAATGTTTCCGCCAGCTCCTCCGCGATCAGCCGGCCGAATTGATCGGCGCTGCCGCCCGGCGAGAAGGCTACGATGATTTTTACCGAGCGCGTGGGCCAGTCTTGCGCGGATGCCGGAGCAGCCGCTGTCGCGGTCAGCATCGTGGCAGCCAGGGCGAGCGTCGCGAGTGTTCTCATAGGACCGTCCGTTCCGCCACCAAGAGCCGCATCAGGCCGTCGCAGGATATCGCCTTATCGAGCGCCATGACCGCATCGACAAGGTGGTTTCGGGCGTCCGGCGCGAGATGACGCTCGGTGACGCCGGCAAATTTGTCCAGCACCGTTTGCGTGTCGAGCCCGTTTGGCGAAAACCCCGGTGGTTGCAAAACTTCGACGTCGTAGGGCCGGCCGTCGTGGCCGGTGGCGTGGAGCGCGCACGGATAGGCCTCGGCAGCGCGGCGGGTCAGATCGGCATCGGTCGTGATGTCGAGGCGTGCCATCAGCGCGCGCACTTTTGGGTCGGTCCAGCGCTCACTGTCGAACTGGCGCAGACCGAACGTGCCGTCGTTGAGCGCAACGGCGATGAGGAAATGCAGGCTGTGGTCCGCGGCCTCGCGTGATCGCGGGTCGATGCGGCCGTTGTCCGCAAGCCAGCGGCGCACGATAGGCAAGTCGGCCAGCGCGATGCGGATGGTTTTGAGCTGATCGACATTGCCGCCGACGAGGCGATGCAAGGCGATGCCGGCCGCGACTGCGCTCTGCCCGCCGGCAAAGCACGGAAAGACCTTTACCGCGCTACGCATGATGAAACCGTCGTCTGGCAACGGCGCGTCGAAAATGTCGCCCGCGGGCCCGCGCGGGAACACCGCTCTGAGCCCGCGCTCGGCTTCGAACAGATCGAGCGGGCCGGTGACACCTTGTTGCGCAAGCAGCGTCGCCTGCATGCCGTTCTGGGCGATCAGCGCGTTGGCGATGTTCTTCGCCGCGGAGATGCCGCCCTCACGTACCGCGACCGGCGTCGCCGCGCGCGCTGCACTGAGCGCGATGGCATGCGCAAACTTATCTTCGCTCAGCCGCAGCAGCCAGCCGGCGACGGCCGGCGCGACCACGCCGGAAATGGTGATGCCGTCCCACACCGAGTCCGCATCCATCAGCGCCTTACCGCGCCCGTAAATTTCGTAAGCGAGCACAATCGCCGCGAGGAGATCGCGTCCGCGCGAATGCGCCAACAACTCGGCGGCAGCGAGCGCGACCGGAATATTGTCGCTCGGATGGCCGCCGCGGGCGCCGCTTTGCGGGTGCGCGCCCACCACATAGTCGTTGAGATCGAGGACGCGGATCAGCGTGCCATTGGCGAGCACGGCGCTCGGCGCGCTCATGCCCCGCGGATGGCCGAGCACCGTGCATTGCGGTTTCTCGCCGAGCGCGTCGAGCGTCGCCAGCACTGCACGCGCGCCGTCATCATCCAGCGCGGCGAAACCGCAGCCGAGCGTATCGAGCAGCAGGAGTTTGGCCCGCTCGATGGCGCGTTGCGGAAAATCCTCGGCACGCAGTGCCGAGAGCCATGCGGCAAGCCGCTCGATGGCGCCTCTGTCTGGACGCGACAAGTCTTCGACCTCGCGCCGCCGCTCTCTCAGTGGCCCGACGCGCGCGGTTGCTCCGGATGCAGGATCAGCTTCTGCACGCGCCAATTCAGGATTTCGGCGACGTAGAGCATGTTCTCGTTCGGGCAGGCGATGGCGTGGATCCAGCCGAACTGCTTGAGCTGTTTGCCGGCGCGGCCGAGCATGCCCAAAACCTTGCCGTCCAGGCTGAGCTTGTAGATGCGGCCGGGGAAAGCGTCCGAGACATAGAGCACCTGGTTCGGCGGCGGCGTGATGCACAGCGTCCACGGCGCGCCAGGCGTCATGGTGCCGCCGTTCTGCAGGTAATTGGTCAGGTCGGGCTTGGCGCCGATCGCCGGCTGCGCGTCCGGCTCGGGCGGAATGTCGATGCTCATGATGCGCAACAGCTTGCCGTCGCTGTCGAACACCTGGATGCGGCGGTTGCCGCGGTCGGCGACATAAATGGTGCCCTTGGCGTCGGCGGCGATGTTATGGACGGTGTTGAACTGGCCGTCGCCTTTGCCGGGCGTGCCCCAGGACGTGAGCCAGTCGCCGTCCTTGTTGAGCTTGGCGACGCGGGAATTAATGTAGCCATCGCTGATGAAGATGTCGCCCGCCGGATCCCAGGTCACGTCGGTCGGCTGGCGGAAGCGGCCGTTCTGCGGCGGCAGCGGCGGGTTGACATGCTCATAGGGCTTTGTGTCGGCGTCGGAGGCCTCCTGTTTGCGTCCGATCACCATGGTGACGTGACCTTCCGGATTGAAGCGGACGATCATGTCGGAGCCTTTGTCGATCACCCAGATATTGTCGTCCTTGTCGACGCGCACGGCATGGGCGAACGACCAGGCGTAAAGGTTCTTGCCGACCTCGCGGACGAAGCGGCCGTCGGAATCGAACTCCCACAGTTGCGCCGCCGTGTTGGCGAAGGCCGGCCCGTGGCTCGACCCGCCGCGGTGGAAGATGAAAATGTGGCCCTTGGAATTGACCGCCACGCCGGCCGCCTCGCCCATATTGAGATCGGCCGGCAGCTTGAGGAAATTGGGCACCGAGTCGTAGGGGATGAGCGGGGCCGTCGGTGGCGCCGCCGGCTGGGCGATGGCCGCCGTGCTGAGCAGCGCGAAAACGGCGAGCAGAAGTCGCTTCATCGGGTCCTCCCTTGACGGCTTTTCGTCAGTATATATTGCAAAGCGTGCGGGCGGGAACCGCGCAAAGGAACAGGGCGCGAATAGGCGATGGAAGCACCGGCGAAGCTGACAAACGACGAAACCGACGACTGGGAATTGGTCATCGGCATGGAAGTGCATGCCCAGGTGACCTCGCAGGCCAAATTGTTCTCCGAAGCCTCGACCGAATTCGGCGGCGAGCCCAACTCACACGTCTCTCTGATCGATGCCGCCATGCCAGGAATGCTGCCGGTGATCAACCGAGAATGTGTGCGGCAGGCCATCCGGACCGGCTTTTGGCTCAATGCTGAACCCAATTTAAAATCCGTGTTTGATCGAAAAAACTATTTCTATCCCGATTTGCCGCAAGGCTATCAAATCAGCCAGTACAAATCACCAATTGTGGGCGAGGGATTTGTCGATGTCCTTGGGGAGGGTGACAAACCTTTTCGAGTCCGCATCGAGCGGCTCCATCTCGAGCAGGATGCCGGCAAGTTGCTGCACGATCAAAATCCGTCAATGTCGCTAGTCGATCTCAATCGTGCCGGGGTGGCATTGATGGAGATAGTAACCAAACCCGACCTCCGCTCGGCCGCAGATGCGGCACGATTTTTCGCTAGAATTCGAATGCTTTTACAGCATCTCGGTACCTGCGATGGCGATATGGAGAAGGGACACTTGCGCGCTGACGTGAATGTCTCAGTGCACAAGCCTGGAACCGCGTTTGGAACGCGCTGCGAGATCAAGAATCTCAATTCATTCGAATCCGTAGCCGACGCTGTAATGTGGGAGCGGCATCGACAAATCGACATTCTCGACTCTGGGGGCACTATCAACCAGGAAACGCGACTGTTCGATCCGGACACAGGCGAGACCCGTTCCATGCGCAGCAAGGAGGAGGCGCACGACTACCGCTATTTCCCTGATCCTGACCTGCTGCCGCTCGAACTCACACAGGAGTTCGTCGATAGCTTAAACGCCACGTTGCCAGAACATCCCGACGACAAGCGGGTGCGGTACGAGAAGGAATATGGCCTCGGCATCTACAATACGGGCGTGTTACTAAACGAGAAAAAAAGGACTGACCACTTTGAAGCGATGGTAAAAGCAGGAGCCGAACCGAAGGCAGCTGCAAACTGGCTGATTAACGAATACCTCGGTCGACTCAATCGCCAAGAGAAAAAGCAAGACCTTCCGCCGATCGATGCACACGGCTCCCCGACAATTGAGAACTTCACAATTGAAGCTACGGCCGTCTTAGGGCCAGTACCGGCCTCTGCCAGCGCGGCAATTGTCTCGATGACGTCGTCGGGTCTCATTTCTGGAAAGACCGCAAAGGATGTGCTGGATTATATGATGCTGCATCCCGAAGAAGACCCGCGGGAATACGTCGAAAAGCATAACTTGCAGCAGGTGACCGACCTCTCCGCGATCGAAAAGATCGTCGACGACATCGTCGCCAAGAACGCCGACAAGGTCGCCGACGCCAAAGCGAACCCGAAAGCGATCGGCTGGTTCGTCGGTCAGGTGATGAAGGCGTCGGGCGGCAAGGCCAATCCGCAGGCGGTCAACGATCTGCTCAGGAAGAAGATCGGCATCTGAGCGGCGCGGCGTATCGCCGTCGCATGCGCGAATACTTCGCGCTCTCTTCGCAAGTCGAAACGGAACCAAAATCTGCCGCGCCACCGCCGCACGCGGTCGGCGAACGTGCCGTCGTCGCGAATCACTTGGCACTGATTCGCGCGTTTTGCGCCTCGCTCGGCTCTTCGACACGTCCGAAAACGCGTTCGGCGTGAAAAATTTTTTGCGTTGCGAAGTTGGCTGCGCCGGCGTCATCGTGTGCGAAAAACTTTCCCGCAATAAATCGTAGTCATGTCGAACTTTCTCGCCGTGACGAAAATTGCGACAGCGCAGAAACCCTTAATTCATCGGCATTTCTGTGCTGCGTCGATTTTTGCGAAGAAAATCGCGCACGCGAAAATTTTTTTGCTTCAGGCTTGCGCTGACGATGCAGTGGCGCGTCGTCTGCGAAAGCCGGACGGGACGGTTACACACAAAATCTAGTGGAGTGACTGTTCTTTTTTGCCGGCTGTAGTAATCCGGTCGTAGTGTCCGTCGATTCGCGACGGCACTGCACTGAGTCGCCACCCACTCAAGCTAGGAGGGCAGCAATGGCGAAGAAGAGAAAAGCGAAAGCGAAACCGGCCAAGAAGCGTCGGAAGAAGAAGTAGTCTACGCCGTTATCGGTCTTCGACGACACTCGAAGATCGCGTCACACGGGCCGGCCAACGTCGACGGTGGATCGACATCAGCCCAAGACGGGCCGGCCAAGTGATCGACGGAGGGCGTCGGCGTGACGGGGGTTTAAACTTTGCGAGCGCGCATCGCGCGGTAGCGAAGTCGGGGACGGCAAGATCCGAACCTCACCTCGGCACAAGCTGACGGCTTGATCCTCAGGCCTCGCCGACGCCCTCGGTTTGTTGGCGGTGTCCTCTCATACTTATATCGGCGCCGTGGAGCAATTCCATGGCGCCGTTTTTCTTTCTTTCTGTCATTGCGAGGAGCGAAGCGACGAAGCAATCCAGACGGCGCCACGGAAGGCTGGATTGCTTCGCTCCGCTCGCAATGACGACGTGGCGATCACATGAAACGCGCAGCTGAGCGACGAAAGCATTCAAACGGCAGGCGCCGCGACGCGCCGATCGAACTCTATTATTGGCCGACGCCGAACGGCTGGAAAATTTCCATCATGCTCGAAGAGTGCGGGCTGCCTTACGTCGTGCACCCGATCGATATTTCCAAGGGCGAGCAGTTCACGCCGCACTTTCTCGCGATCTCGCCGAACAACCGCATTCCCGCCATCGTCGATCCGAACGGCCCGGGCGGACGGCCGATCGCGGTGTTCGAGTCCGGCGCCATCCTGCAATATCTCGGCCGCAAGACCGGAAAGTTTTATCCGCGCGACGAACGCGCGCGCGTCGCGGTCGACGAGTGGCTGTTCTGGCAGATGGGCGGGCTCGGCCCGATGGCGGGCCAGGCGATCCACTTCCGCCGCTACGCGCCGGAGCAGATCCCCTATGCGCTGGCGCGCTACACCGACGAGGTCAACCGGCTCTACGGGGTCATGAACACGCGGCTTGCCAAGCGCGAATTCTTGGCCGGACGTTATTCAATTGCCGACATCGCCTGCGTCGGCTGGGTCCGCCTCGCCGAGCGCCAGGGCCAAAACCTCGTGCAGTTTCCGCATCTCTTGCGCTGGTTCGAAACCATCCGCGCCCGGCCCGCCGTCAAGCGCGCCTTCGCCATCCGCGTCGAGGCGGCGTCGGCGGTCGACGTCAACGATCCGAAAGTGCGTGCGGTGCTGTTCAGTCAGCGAGCCCGGTAGGGCGCGCGCCACCCAACGTCGCGATCAATTCGCCCGCGTCCAGGTCTGCGTCTTGCAGATCACGCTCATCACGCAGCCTTTGAGCTCAGCGGTGTTCGGGCCGGTCATGGTGAACGAGCCGCTATAGGTCTTGCCGTCGGACGCATTGTAGACGTTGCCGCTCCATTGGTCGGGCGTGCCGCTCGGCTTCATGCCGAGCACGATGGGCACGCCAATGAGCGGCCGGCTCTGCTTGCTGGCGTCGGCATTGTTCTTGTCGGTCTTCGGCCGGCCGGTCGACGGATCGTTCGGCTCCTTGAGCCCGACCAGCGTGCCGCACAGCGCCCCGCCGCAATTGGTGATGCGCACCTGGCTGTCTTTGTCGGCCGTGTACCAGGTGCCGAGCGGATCGGCGGCGCGCGCCGGCCCGCTCGGGGCAAGCGCGATCGCCGACAGCACGATGGTCGAAAGCCAAAGTGCCAAACGAAACGTTTTCATTGCGAGCCTCTATTCCTGTGTGTCGCGCGGCCGGGACCATAGTCGAGCTGGCGCGAATTGCCTAGTTGGCGGGCATTTCTTGATACCTCGTGCGGGCCTGAGCGACGTTGCTTAACGCAGTCTTGCCGAAAACAACGCAAGCCCACGCCGCGCGGTTCAGATTCGATTCATCGCATTACTTAAACCACCATTCAAATCTTCCGAGGATTATCGGCGAATTGGCTGAGGGGAGTTGCAGCCAACCAATACGCGAAAGCGGACAGGAACAAGGCGTAGACAGGGGATTGTTATGGCTCGTTTTGAAATTCTCGACAGTACCATGGCACCGCTCGGCGAAGGGCCGGCATCGGGGGACATGCTGTTCGAGCTCGGCATGATGTATTCGGTCGGCCGCGACGCGCCGGTCGATCTCGTCTCGGCGCACAAGTGGTTCAATCTCGCGGCGGTGAAGGGCAACACCGAGGCGATCCGGCTGCGGCGCGAAATCGCCAACCAGATGTCGGACGCCGAGATCGCCGTGGCGCAGCGCGCCGCGCGCGATTGGCTGCGCGGCAACGCCGCAGCGCCGGCGCAAGCACCCGCGATGGCGGCCTGAGTAGGCACCGTCGCCGCGCTTGCTGCTTAAGGCTTGCGGACGAAGAACTGGTACATCTTGGCGAAGGTCGCGGGCGCTGCCGTCTCGAAGGCGTGCCAGCGGTCGAGATCGACCATGGCTTCCGGTTCGGGAAAGCGCGCCGCGAAACTTTGCTGGGTCGCCGGATCCAGTACGAAGCCGGTGAATTGCAGGCCGTTGTCCGCCAGGAACGCTTTGATCTCCGGCAACGTCATCTGATGTTCCTGGACGTGGAAGATCAGGTCGCGGCATTCGTTGGTGGTGAAGAAATCGCTGAACGTGCTCGCCGACTTCAACAGCGAGCCGTCGGCGGCCGCCAAAATCTCCTCGCGACAGCGGCGGATATCCTCCGGGATCGGCCGGTAACCGCGCTCAGCGATCAGTGCGCGGGCGGCGACGACGTTCTGCCGCGCCAATTTGCTGTAGAGGCCGACCTGCATGACGCCGCCGGGCCGCAATAGCGTCAGCAGCGCGCGCCAGCCCTGCCACGGATCGCCAAGATGGTGCAGCACGCCGGACACGTCGATGAAATCGAAACTGCGGCCGATCGCGGCCGTCTTGGTGATGTCGGCTTGGGCGAACTCGATATTGTGAAAACCGAGCGTGGCAGCCATGCGCTTGGCGTAGCCGAGGCTGGCAAAACTCAGATCGATGGCGAGGATGCGCGCGTCGGGCGCTTGTTGCGCAAACGTGATGGCGGACAGCCCGGTGCCGCAGCCGGCAATCAGCACGTCGGGAATTTGCCCGGGCTGGCGGCCGGCGAGGAGCGCGTGTTGCTGCGGCAGCGCTGGCTTGGTCCAGCGCGGGTAGGGGTTCTCCTCATATTGTTGGCGGACCGAGCGCGACACCTCGCCGTCGATCTCCGTTAGCGCAGGTATCTCCGTTGCCAGCCGGCGTTCTTCCGTCGGTTCCTCGACTTGCTGGACGAAGAGCGCGCTTAACGATTGCGGCCAGGAGCGCTGCAGCAGCACCTGTGCATTGACCAGCGTGTGCAGCGGAAAATAGGCGCCGACCGCTACCGGCCACAGCGGCGGGCATTCATGCCCCGATGCCAGCGCCTGTTCGAGCGACGTGCGCAGGCGCTGGGCTTGCTCGGCTTCGCCGTCAGCCAACGCATAAACGTAGTCGTTCTCGTAACACTGCCGGGCCACGGCGCAATAAAAGCCGAGCAAACCTTCATCACATGCGCCACCTGCCTCGGCGGCCGTCAGGATGACGGAGCGTATGTTTGCCAACAGCCGTTCGAAGCCGACCTCGGTGAGCGGCGCGCATTCCAGGAGACAGCGCAGCAGATCGTCCTGCACGAGCGCGTCGAGCCCCGATGCGCCGAACAGCTCGGCCGCGGCAAGGCGCGCCGGCCACGCCCTATTGGCGCGCGCGATGCACTCGACGATCGTGCCGTTGAGCGCGATCAGGCTGATGCACACCGCGACCAGCTCGCGCGGGTGAGTCCAGCCTTCCGCCAGCGCGCGGAGCGACAATTGGCGAAACCGGCCATTGTCGGCAGTGAACCTGCCGTAGCGCAGGCATTGGGCGAAGAACATCTTGCCCGGCGCCGTTTCCTTGAGCTCGAGCGCCCGGCCGGCGGCCAGGATCGCCGACCTGACGTCGCCCGTCGCCATATAGGCTTGGCCGAGATTTTCGAAAACTTCGAACAAATCGGGCTTCAGCGCTGCCGCCCGCTCGAAGTGAGAAATAGCTTCGGCGGGCCGGCCGAGCGCGATGAGCGCGGTGCCGAGATTGCCGTGGGTTTCGGCATGGTTCGGATCGATCGCCAGGACCTGATTATACTGAGCGACCGCGGCGTCCGGCCGGCCCTGCTCCGACAAAACGTTGGCAAGGTTGAAGCGGGCCACGGCCAGATTCGGACCGACCGCAATCGCGCGCTCGTAACACGCGACCGCGTCGGCCAATCGGCCCTGCTCGCGGCGCACATTGCCCAGATTGAGATGGGCGAGCGCGTGATCTGCGCGCAGTGTCACCGCGCGCTCCAGATGCGTTGCCACGTGATCGTTGCGGTTGAGCGCGCGCCACGCCAACGCGACGTTGTAGTGATATTCGGCAACCGTGTTGTTGATCGCGATCGCCTTGTCGAACAGCTCCACCGCGGCGGCGGCGTCACCGCGCTGGAGCGCAATGAGACCGAGATTGTGCAGGCTGTCGGCATGGTTCGGCACCAGCGTAAGAATGTGCCGGTATTGCCGCTCGGCCTCGATCAGCGCTCCGGTTTGATGATGGGCGACGGCGGCATTGAACAAGGCTGCGGGCGAATTCGCCGCGTTGGCGGCGATGCCGAATGTCGGCTTTGCCCCGGGCGGTCCAAAACCTCGCCTTTGCTTGCGGCTCATGGTTTTATCGATGGCTCAGTGAATGCCGGCCATCCTGCTAGCGAACCGGCCAAGGTGGGTCAAATCAGGTCGAACCGCGGCGGGTGGCGGCTTCACCACGTATGACTTCTTACGTTTGGTGCTTTCGGTTCCCGGAAACGTCCGAACGGCGTAAAATGGCGGAGAGGATGGGATTCGAACCCATGATACGGCTTTAGACCGTATAACGGTTTAGCAAACCGCCGCCTTCAGCCACTCGGCCACCTCTCCGGATGCCGAAATACCTATGCTTCCGGCCCCTCAACGTCAAACGCCGTCAGATGATCTGATCGTAAGTCTTGCCTGAGGTCACTGCGATGTCTCGGCACAATAGGTTGAGTCACCCCTCGTTTGCTGCAGCGTTGTTCCTCTGCATCGGCACGCTCGCGGCTTACGCGCAAGACGACGTGGTCGAACGTCAGCTCAAGGCGACGCCGGGTCGTGACGTGCGCGCCGGCGTCTTCACCGACATTCGTCCGGATTGCACGTCCGGGCCGCTGCCGGCGATCAGGCTCGCCACGCCGCCGGCGCACGGCAGCGTCACTGTCAAGCGCGGTACGCTGAAAGCGACCAACATCAAACAATGCCTGGCGATCGAAGTGCCGGCCTTTGTCGCGTTTTATCGTGCCGCGGCGGACTACAGCGGCGGCGACGTTTTTGAATTGGAAATCGGTTTGCCGGATGGTCACAAGCGGCGCGAACGCGTCTATGTGACGGTGACGAAATCGTCAAACGCCGGCGAAGGCATCTGATATCGCAGCGGCGTTGACGTGCTTCGATTGGAATTTTCCGTCGGCCAAATTTTCTGCGCGTACGAATATTTGTGCGCCCGCGATTCGCACGGCAGATGTTTCGACTTTGCATTGAGTTCAGCGCTTTATTGTCGACGCAGCGAGACAAAAAGCAGCGCAGATTCGCCTCGGCTACTCCCCGACAACGAGCGCAAAAAACCGCTTCTATGTCGTCGTGCAGACTGATCGCGGCGGCTCACCGTGCGTGAGAGGCATTTTCGTGGGCTTCGCACGAGGATCCCGGTTACGGCCTTTGGCCGTCTTATTAAGCTATTGTTTTATCAAGCGAATTACAGGCGATCCGGCGTGCTGGCGCAATGCAGGCCGCACACCGCGGCGGCACCAATTGCGTGTTTTTTGCGCAACACCTTCCCGAAAACGGCACCTGGAGCCTGTGATTGGGGCTGTTCTTCATTGCATGTCGGAACTCTCTGGCTAAAGGTGGCGGTGCGACGGAGGGGGGAACCCGAAGTCGTCCCAGCCGGAAGATCGGGGTTAGAAAATCCGGAGGGGCAAGGGGACTGAAGGGGACCTTCCAGGGGGCGAGTGCACCCGGCGAGACGGAACCCTCCCACGGCAAACAATTGGAGGTTCAAATGAAGATGGTGAAAAGCCTCCTCCTCGGTTCCGCAGCCGGTTTGGTTGCGGTCACTGCGGGGCAAGCAGCTGATCTTCCCGTCAAGGCCAAGCCGGTCGAGTACGTGAAGGTCTGCAGCCTCTACGGGGCAGGATTCTACTATATGCCTGGTACTGATCTGTGCATTAAGATCGGTGGCTGGGTCCGCGCCGAAGCTGCCTATGGCACCAACGGCAACATGACC